>JACCEA011576162.1_pt1 | contig 95457 bp, 89 predicted proteins | sample 7449851 | NCBI WGS metagenome assembly JACCEA01 (sample SAMN15323453, study PRJNA562643) | freshwater metagenome | isolation source: river surface water | place: USA:Blue River Watershed | collected 2017-08-18 | reverse complement strand
TCCGAGCATTGTATGGTTTTGGAGCGAAAAACGGGGCTCGAACCCGCGACCTCGACCTTGGCAAGGTCGCGCTCTACCAACTGAGCTATTTTCGCATTTTCAATTCTAATGAAAGAATCACGATACTTGTTCTGTATTGCGGATGCAAATTTAATACATTAATTCAATTACACAAGCCTTTTCGTTAAAAAAATAGTCCAATAAAGGTAATCTTCTGATAACGTAAACTTTAAAATCAAAACTATTTTTTGGTTAGCATTCTTTTTATTTCATTCAGCTTCATCAAAGCTTCCATTGGTGTAATTGTATTGATATCTAAATTCAGAATTTCATCTTTAATTTCTTCCAAAAGCGGGTCGTCTAGATTGAAAAAACTCATTTGCATTTCATCTTTAGCCTCCTTTATACCATTGAGTGCATCATTGGAATGATTCTTTTCTAACTTTTTTAATAGCTTTTGCGCTTTCAAAATTACAATCTGAGGCATTCCAGCCATTTTAGCCACATGAATACCAAAACTGTGAGCACTTCCTCCTTTAACCAACTTTCGAACAAAAAGAACGGTGTCCTTCAATTCTTTGACAGCAACATTATAATTCTGAATTCTTGGCAGCGATTCACTCATTTCATTTAATTCGTGATAATGAGTTGCAAAAAGTGTTTTTGGCTGTGCCGGATGCTCGTGTAAGAACTCAGCAATAGCCCAAGCAATCGATATTCCATCATAAGTACTTGTTCCTCTTCCAATCTCGTCTAAAAGCACCAAACTTCGGTCGGAAATATTATTTAAGATCGAAGCCGTTTCATTCATTTCGACCATAAAGGTTGATTCGCCCATCGAAATGTTATCGCTTGCTCCTACTCTGGTAAAAATTTTGTCTACGATCCCCATTCGGACACTCTCTGCAGGAACAAAACTTCCCATTTGTGCCAAGAGTACAATTAAAGCCGTTTGACGCAAAATAGCTGATTTACCCGACATATTAGGTCCCGTAATCATAATCAATTGTTGCGTTTCTCTATCTAGGAACACATCATTAGAAATGTAGGGCGTTCCAACAGGCAATTGCTTTTCAATTACAGGGTGTCTTCCTTCTTTAATTTCTAATTCAAAGCTTTCATCAAGTTCCGGGCAAACGTATTTATTTTCAATAGCCAATTGAGTAAACGAACACAAACAGTCCAGTTGTGCTATTAAATTGGCATTCATTTGAACTGGTTTGATATACGTACCAATCCATTGGACCAATTGTTCAAATAATTCCGATTCTATTTTATGTATTTTCTCTTCAGCACCTAGAATCTTCGTTTCATATTCTTTTAACTCTTCGGTAATATAACGTTCTGCGTTTACCAAAGTTTGTTTGCGAATCCATTCTTCAGGTACTTTATCTTTGTGCGTATTTCTCACTTCAATATAATACCCAAAAACATTGTTGAAGGAAATTTTTAAAGACGAAATTCCGGTTCTTTCCGATTCTCTTCTTTCAATTCCTTCCAAAAACTCTTTCCCCGAAGTAGAAATGGCACGTAATTCGTCTAATTCGGCATTAACGCCTACAGCAATCGCATTTCCTTTGGCAATAGCCACAGGCGCTTCTTGATTTAGGGTAGTTTTAATTTTTTCGCGCAATAAATCACAGCTATGTAAACTATCACCAATCACTTTTACCGCTTCTTGCGGACTTTGTAAAGCCAAGGTTTTGATTGGAATTATAGCGTCTAAGGATTCTTTTAAATATACGACTTCACGTGGCGATACTTTTCCAGCGGCTATTTTCGAAATCAAACGTTCCAAATCGGAAATTTGCTTGATTTGAGATTGTATCTTTTTTAATATTTCTTGATTGTCTTTCAAATAGGCCACTACTTGGTGACGACTTTGAATTTTAGCAGCATCTTTTAATGGCAAAGCCAACCAACGTTTAAGCAAGCGTCCTCCCATTGGCGAAAGCGTTCTATCTATAACATCTAGCAAAGTTACCGCATTGGGATTATAACTATGATACAATTCTAAATTGCGAATGGTAAATCGGTCCATCCAAACGTAAGCATCTTCTGCAATACGTTGAATCGAAGTTATATGCTGTACTTTGTTGTGTTGAGTTTCGGATAAATAATACAATATAGCTCCTGCAGCAATGACTCCTTCTTTCAATTCTTCAATTCCAAAACCTTTCAAAGAAACCGTTTGAAAATGCTTCGTTAAAGTCTCAAATGCATAATCTTCTTTGTACAACCAATCTTCTAAATAAAAACTATGGTAATCTTCTCCAAAAGCAGCTTTGAAATCGTTTTTGCTATTCTTCGGAACTAGAACTTCACTAGGGCTAAAATTTTGAAGTAATTTGTCAATATATTCCGCATTCCCTTGAGCAGTCAAAAATTCGCCAGTAGAGACATCTAAAAACGAAATTCCGATTGATTTATTTGAAAAATAAACGGAAGCTAAAAAATTATTAACTTTAGCTTGTAGTACCTCATCATTCATAGAAACTCCAGGCGTAACTAACTCTGTCACCCCACGTTTTACGATGGTTTTGGTCATTTTAGGATCTTCGAGTTGATCACAAATAGCTACACGTAAACCCGCTTTTACTAATTTAGGCAAATACGTATTTAATGAATGGTGTGGAAATCCTGCCAAGGCAGTTTCGGTTTCGGACCCCGCTCCTCTCTTTGTCAAAACAATTCCTAATATCTTAGAAGCTCTTACTGCATCTTCACCAAAGGTTTCATAAAAATCTCCTACACGAAACAACAAACAAGCATCAGGGTATTTCGCCTTGATTTCATTGTATTGTTTCATTAACGGAGTTTCCTTTGCTACTTTTTCTTTTGCTGTCAAATCAGATGTGTTAATCAATTCTTAATCTGTCAGCGAATTTATAGATTTTATAGCGAATAAAGAACAGTTCTTAGACATAAACCTATTTTTAGTTGAAATTGCACGGCTGTTTTCGAAAATTTATATAAATTTGTATTTCAAAATTTAAATCTTAAATCGTTATGAAAAAAATACTTGTTTTAGCCCTATTAGTTTTAGGAACGGTGGCTACCAACGCACAAGAAACATCTAAAAAAGGAAAAGCTGCAACTGCAAAAGTAACTGGAGCAGGAATGGTCTTTGCTAATGAAGTAATTGATTATGGTACAATTACTCAAAACGCTGAAGGCAAACGTGAGTTTGTATTTACTAATAATGGAACTACACCATTAGTGATTACTAATGCACAAGGTTCATGTGGTTGTACAGTACCTTCTTCTCCTAAAGAACCTATTGCTCCAGGTGCAAAAGGTGTTATTGGTGTAAAATACGACACCAACAGAGTAGGTCCGTTTACTAAAACGGTAACTATCTCATCAAATGCTGCAGGACAGCCAACAAAAGTTTTAACTATTAAAGGTAATGTAGTTGCTGCAACTGCAAAAAGCTAATACTCTTTATATAAATTCAGAAAGCTTCCTATTTTTACGGAAGCTTTTTTTTTACCTATATCTAACACTACAATGAGAAAATTAGAAAACAGTGAACTTGACAGAAAATCTATTGAAGACTTTAAACAATCCGAAAAGACACCAATAATATTGGTGTTAGATGATATTCGTAGTTTACATAATATCGGATCGGTTTTCAGAACGGCTGATGCTTTTTTAATTGAAAAAATCTATTTGTGTGGAATTACAGCCACTCCTCCTAACAAAGAAATTCACAAAACTGCGCTCGGCGCAACAGAAACTGTAGCTTGGGAACATGCCGAAAGTGTGCTAGACGTAATTCAAAAACTAAAGTCAGAAAACATTAAGACTTTCGCTATCGAGCAAGTAGAAAGCGCCATTTTTCTTCAAAATTTTGAGGTAGAAATGAACCAAAAATACGCACTCGTTTTCGGGAATGAAGTATTTGGCGTAGCCCAAGAAGCCGTCGCTCTTTGTGACGGAGCTATTGAGATTCCGCAATTAGGAACGAAACATTCTCTCAATATTTCGGTAAGTGCCGGAATTGTAGTTTGGGATTTGTTCAAAAAATTGCATTTTAGAAAATAAATTCGCCTAATCAGTTGAAAATACTATATTTATAGCATGAAGAAAAGAAATACCACAGTACTCTTCTTAACGCTAATACTATTATTTGGAACCCAATTGGGATATTCAAAGACTTTTGTTATTGATCCTCCTGTCAACAAAACATTAGTCACAACTGCACCCTCGATTACAATATCAGGAAATTTAAACTTGTCCTATTGCCCACAAACTGACTTGAATATTATTGAAAATGTAAATCTCTCAGATCCAGATAATCAAATCAAAGAAATTTTCATTCAAATATCAACGAATTATGTAAACGGTTTAGATCAATTAAAACTAGCTAATCCGAGTTTACACCCAAAAATAAAAGTAGATGTTTTTGACATAAATACAGGAAGTATTAGGATATATAAAGCTGACGCGACCACTACATTAAATGATTTTGAATCTGCACTAAAAGACATACAATTCCGAAATAATTCCACTACTCCTTCGGGAACTCGAAATTTTTCCATAACATTAGGTCAAGTAAATTATTTACCAAGAAACAAACACTTTTATAGATATATTCCCTTTCCTGGAATTACTTGGACTAAAGCAAAAGAGGAAGCCGAAACAACTGCAAATGAGTATTACGGATTAAAAGGTTATTTAGCAACGCTTATTGCCGCTGATGAAGCACAATTAGCTGGAGCCCAAGCTCCTGGCGCAGGATGGATTGGAGGTAGCGATAAAGAAACTGAAGGTGTCTGGAAATGGGTCACAGGGCCTGAAGCAGGAACAATAATGACTTATACAAATTGGAACAGCGGAGAACCAAACGATTATGGAGATGGTGTAGGGAGTGAAAATTACGCCCATATTACAACTCCTGGAATGATTAATGGAATCAAAGGTTCCTGGAATGATTTACCCGATACAGGGGACACTAATCCAACTAGTGCCTACTATCCATTAGGATACATTATAGAATACGGAGGAATGATTCCAGGCGATGTTGATTCCATTCAAATTTCGGCTAGTACTACTTTAACAATAATGGAAATTTCCAATGTAAATACTGCATCACGGTGTGATGCTGGAACATTAACTTTAAACGCAACGGCCTCAATAGGAACAATAGATTGGTATGATGTTGATTTAGGAGGAAGTATAATTGATTCAAGGAATAATTTTACAACCCCATTTTTATCAAGTACAAAAAACTATTATGCCGAAGTTGCAGGTTGTCCAGCAACTAGAACAATAATTACTGCTACTATAAATACTACTCCAAGTATTAGCACAACTAAACCAATTGTTTCAAGATGTGGAACAGGTTCCGTTGTTATAGAAGCTATAGCGAGTATTGGAAATGTAAATTGGTTTACCGATGCTACTGGAGGAACTCAAATTGGCACAGGTACTACTTTCACAACTCCTGCATTATTAAATAACACATTGTTTTATGCCGAAGCAAATAATAATGGCTGTACTAGTAGTAATCGAGTTAGCATTAATGCCATTATCAATCCAGTCCCTGTTGTAACAAACGAAACTGTTATTTTGTGTCAGTCAAGTAGTCTAACTCTGGATGCCACTCTTTCAGGAATGACCTATTTATGGTCAACTTCAGAAACAAGTAAAACTATAACCGTAACTTCTGCAGGAAATTATGATGTTATCATTACTAATTCATACCCTTGCAGCAGCACAAAAACAATTACTGTAGTAGAACACCTAATTCCAGAAATTGATTCCATCAAGGTAGAAGAAACAACTGTTGAAATTATTGTGAAAAATCCTCAGACCTATTTTGAATACTCAATTGATGGATTTAATTATCAGGGGTCTAATATTTTTTTTAATGCTCCTGGTGGGTTACAAACAGCGTATGCAAGAGAAATGAACAGTTGCGGAACTGACTCAGAAAATTTTGTTGTGTTGCTCGTACCTACTTTTTTCACTCCAAACAACGACAGCTTCAACGACTTTTGGACGGTAAAAGGAATTCTCTATTATCCTAATGCTGAATTACGAATTTTTGACCGATACGGAAAGTTTCTAAAAGAATTAAGACCTACAAGTCTAGGTTGGGATGGTACTTTCAACGGACAAGAACTACCTGCATCCGATTATTGGTATGTATTTAAAATGGACGCAACTGCACCCGAAAAAAGAGGTCATTTTACTTTAAAAAGATAGTTTATTTTGAGTCAATCTTATTTTGAATTTCACTCAAAATGAAAAGATAATCTTCGTGATTTTGAACAAAATCTCGGTCTGAAACATCAATAATTAGAATATTCAAATCCGGTTGTGATTTAATATAATCCAAATAACCCGTATTGATTTTATCCAAATATTCAGCAGGAATTTCCTGTTCATAGCTTCTGCCACGTTTTTTAATATTCTGCAACAAACGCTCTGAATTTTGATACAAATACACATACAAATCAGGCTTAGGCATTTCTTTATAAATGATATGAAACAAATTGCTATACAATCGGTATTCATCATCTGCCAAAGTTATTTTTGCAAAAATCAACGACTTAAAAATATGATAATCGGCAACAACAAAGTCTTTGAACAAATCAAATTGGGACAAATCATCAGACAATTGCTTGTACCTGTCGGCTAAAAATGACATTTCTAACGGAAAGGCATATCGATTTTGGTCTTTGTAAAATTTAGGTAAAAACGGATTATCAGCAAAACGTTCCAAAACAGATTTTGCATTAAAATCTTCCGCTATTTTAGTTGCCAAAGTAGTTTTTCCTGCACCAATATTCCCTTCAAAAGCAACATAATTAAACTGTTCTAAGGCAATATTCTGCAACGGACTTTCTATACTTTTAACGACTACACAATTACTTTTATCATTAGTCGCTAATAACAACTCAGCTACCGTTTGATTCAAGACTGGATGAATCCATTCTAAATTCAAATCAAGCATCGGTTTTAACACAAAGATTCTGTCCTGCATTAATGGGTGAGGGATCTGTAATTGTTCTGTATTAACAATTTTATTATCAAATGCTACAATATCAATATCAATAACTCGAGATTGATAACCCGGCGTTTCAGCTCTCAACCTTCCCATCTGCTGCTCAATTTTCAATAATTTTGACAAAATTATAGCTGCCGAATCGAAAGTATGTACCAAAATAGCACAATTATAAAACGCATCACTTTCAAAACCCCAGGAAGGTGTTTCATATAGTTTAGAAACTCTAACCACCGTAGCTACTTCATGATGAATCATTTGCAAACAGCTTTCGATGTTTTTCAAACGATCCCCTTGATTAGTTCCTATGGATAAAACGACTTGGTGTTGTGATTTCATAACGGCTGCAAATTAAGTAAAAGAATGTTATATTTGTGTGAGGTGTTAATAATTAAATTTCAATTTTAGAAATCAAATTGTGTAACATTTTAATCCCAAGTACTACTTATAAACAAATTAGATTATTATGAAATTTTTAGGAAATGTATTAGCTACCATTGTCGGTATTTTTGTTTTCACAATGCTATTCTTCTTTGGAATAGTATTTATAGGCGCCATTTTTGGTGGTGACGAACAAAGTGTAACTGTTAAAGAAAATTCGGTTATAGAATTGAATTTAGCTGATGTACAATTTGATTATGCTGGAAAATTCTCAGACCCATGGGTAACCGCATTTTCAAATGAAAAACAAATTGGATTGACTGATGTAATTTCAGCGATTACAGCTGCAAAAACTGACGAAAACATCAAAGGAATCTCTATTTTAAACAACTATTCTTCACTTGGAATGGCACAAAGTAAAGCTATTAGAGATGCTTTGGAAGATTTTAAAAAATCTGGAAAGTTTGTTATGGCTTATGCCAATGCCTATTCTCAAAAAGAATATTATCTAAATTCTGTTGCTAATACAATTTATCTTAACCCTGTTGGCGAAATGGAATTTAAAGGACTATCTTCTGATCTATTATTTTTCAAGGATTTTCAAGACAAAACCGGTGTCAAAATGGAAGTCATTCGACACGGAAAATACAAAAGCGCTGTAGAGCCTTTCCTTGAAAATAAAATGAGTGACGCCAATAGAGAACAAATTACAGCTTTGTTGAATTCAATTTGGAGTTCAGTAATTGTAGACATTGCTAAAAGCAGGAATTTATCTGTTCAAAAACTAAATGAAATTGCAAATGGACTTTTAGCTAGAACACCTGAAATGGCTAAAGCGCAAAAACTAGTCGACATTGTTGCTTACGAAGATGTTTACCATAATGCTATAAAAAAGTTGTTAAAAGTAGATTCAAAAGACGAATACGAAACGGTTTCGATTGCTGATTACACACAAAATTTCATTACAACATCAATTCCTACTGATGCCACTGATGAAATTGCGATTATCTATGCACAGGGTGATATTGAAAGTGGAGAAGGCGATGTCGATGTCATTGGAGAAGGTGCTATGCGTCGTTCAATTCAAGAGGCTCGAAATAATGATGATGTGACGGCAATTGTTCTTCGCATTGATAGCCCAGGCGGTAATGCGTTAACCTCTGACTTAATTTGGAGAGAAATTGAATTGACAAAAAAAGTAAAGCCAGTTGTTGTTTCAATGGGGAATTATGCAGCTTCAGGCGGATATTATATCGCTTGTAATGCCAATAAAATTTTTGCAGAAAACAACACGATTACAGGATCTATTGGCGTTTTTGGAATGTTACCCAATTTTAGTGGCTTGTCAACAAAGATGGGGATTCATTCTGAGCAAGTTAATACACATCAAAATGCAGGAAATTACAATCCCTTTTCACCTATTGATGAAAAATTCAAAGCGGTCACTTTAGAAGGAGTTGAGCATATTTATAAAACTTTTGTTTCTCATGTAGCTCAAGGAAGAAAAATGACTTTTGCACAAGTCGATGCTATAGCACAAGGTAGAGTATGGACGGGTGCTGATGCTTTAAAGTTAGGTTTAGTTGACAAAATTGGCGGTTTAGATGACGCCATAAAAGAAGCAGCAAGCTTGTCTAAAACCAAAAATTACAACACCAAAAATTATCCGGAATTTGAAAAGAATTTTGAAGAATTCTTAGAGAATTTCCCATTTGCAAAATCCAAAGAACGTTGGATTAAAGAAGAAATTGGCGAAGAAAATTATAAGGTAATGGAACAAATCAAACGTGTCCAAAGCTACAAAGGAATTCAGGCCCGAATACCATTTGAAATTAAAATTCAATAAATAAAAACAGCTTCTAATCTTTTAAATTTTAGAAGCTGTTTTTTTAAATCTCAATTTTTACAACATAGCCTTCTGAACTGCGAATATTAAAGACTATTCCGCCTTCAAAAAGTAAATACTGTCCTTTGATTCCGATTAATTTTCCTTGAAAATTCGGTGTTTTATCTAAACTCAAACTGGTTACTTTGCTAGGATATTCTAAAACCGGATAATGCATTTCATATAAATCAATTTTCTGATTGTAAAAATACTCCTGGACCTCTGTTGGAATTAAATGTTCTACTTTCAATCGTTCAGCAATTAAATCAACCGATTCGAAAGTATTAGTTAACATTTTTCGCCAATTCGTTTTATCGGCATAATGATTTTTCAAAGCAACTTCTGTAATACCTGCTAAATAACGGTTTGGCACCTCAACTATGGCTATGGCTTGACTTGCACCTTGATCAATCCAGCGCGTAGGCATTTGTGTTTTTCGAGTAACTCCCACTTTGACTTCGCTTGACAAAGCCAAATACACAATATGCGGTTGCAATTGAACTTTTTCTTCATATTCCAAATCACGATCGGCAATTCCTAAATGAGCTGTACTCAATTCAGGTTTCATAATCCAATCACCAACGGCGGGACTCGAATAAAAACAATCATAACAAAAACCTTGTCGGAATATTTTTTTCTTCTTCCCGCAATTCAAACATTGAAAACCAACAAAATTGATTTCCATTGGTTTCCCCAATAATTGATTGACATTCAAAAAGCTATCTTCAAAAACAAGATAATACTGAATTGGATCCCCAAATTCAGTTTGCATTTTAGTTAAAACCCCTTCGTATGTCATTTGAATTATGATTATTGATTAACGGTTTATGAATTCAGGTTTGAAATATAACTTTTTTTATTTACAACTCACTTAAATCCGATTTTTATGAGAAACCGATTTTTATTTAAAAAAGATTAATAAAAAGCAAAGATAAGCAAAACGGTTAAACCCGTTATTATACAATGCTTTATAAAAGTGTAGTCTTTTTTCGGAAGTCGTTGTCCGATAGGTTTTGGGCTTGAAAATGCAAAGTTAGGTTCCTAAATCGTTACCAATTCAATCGGTAACTGATAAAGACTAATAGGTTATATTTCAGTCTTTTGCACTCCTTTTTACATTTCCTTGTAACTCAATGTAATTTAATTTTAAACATTAAACATTGTGGTTATGGAACAGACAAAAAGGTCAACGTTTAAATTGCTTTTCTACCTGAAAAAGAACGAACCAAAAAAGAACGGTAATGCTCCGATTATGGCACGTATTACCATTGACGGAACTCCTAAAACTTTCGGAACAAAGTTAGAAATTAATGCAGATAATTGGGATTTAAAGTTCGGCAGAGTTTTAGGCAAAAGTGCTGAAGCAGTGAGAGTAAATAAAAAATTAGACAACATACGTGGTCGTATTGATACGATTTACGAGAATATGCTCAAAAATGAGGGCTTTGCTACCGCGCAGAAAGTGAAGCTCGCCTTTTTGGGTGTAGGTGTAATGGACGATGCTGTTTTAAAAGTTTTTAATGACCAGAATGAGCAATTTGAGAAACTGGTCGAAAAGGAAGAACGCTCAGAGGGTACTTACAATAAGTACATCACGGTTTACAATCATCTTTCCAAGTTTATACAGGAACGTTATCATCGTGATGATATGGCTTTTCGTGAATTGAACAACGATTTTATCCGTGAGTTTGATTTTTACCTCCGCTATGATTTACAGTTAAGCCATAATACTATTTGGGTGTACACAATGCCCGTATTGGCTTTGGCAGAACTGGCTATTAAAAAGGGATTGATACGAGATAATCCGTTTCAGGATTACGAAATAAATATGGAAGAAACCGACAGAGGTTACATATTGAAAGAAGACGTTGAGAAACTAATGTTATCCAAAGCACCGCACCCACGGTACGAAGTTGTAAAAGACCTGTTTATTTTCAGTTGTTTTACAGGGCTTGCGTATGCGGATATTAAGAAATTGAAAAGAAATAATATTCAATCTTTCTTTGACGGTCATCAATGGATTATCAGCCGGAGAAAGAAATCAGATGTTGCTTCCAATGTCAGGTTAATGGATATTCCAAAACGCATTATTGAAAAATATCAAGGTACAACAAGGAATGAATTTATCTTTCCAATTCCAACCAATGCTACCTGCAATAACCACGTTACCAAACTGATTGAAAACGCAGAGATTGTTACAGAGCAAAAAGTAACTTTCCACACGGCAAGGCATACTTTCGGAACAATGTTTTTGACCGAGGGCGTACCACTTGAAAGTTTAAGCAAAATGATGGGACACAAAAATATTTCTACCACACAGATTTATGCAAAAATTACCAGTCAGAAAATCAGTAAGGATATGGATTTGGTAACACCTAAATTCAAGGCAATGGAAGAAGCATTTTTAACGGTAGCTATTTAATTAAATCCGACACAACTAATAGAACAGAGCTTGACGGCTCTGTTTTTTTTTGCCCTAAACTTTTTATAGCCAAAGCACATTTACCCCTTTCCAATTCCCTCGCTGTAAAAGAGCTTTTTTCGGCTACTTCTGAAACAGCCATTTTAAAAACACCCTACCTCCGCTAATTCCATTTACAGCATTTTTAAAATCCCTGATAATGTGGCTTTGAGAGCCACACAAGCTAAAAAAACATTTATCAATCCAGCTAATTGGAAGTGTTATTTCAAATCACTACGAACCATTTTCAAATGCCATCTTCTTAGGCTTCCACAATAGTTTTTATCCAAAGTGCCGTATGCTTTTTTGTCTCATTTCAAGAGCAAAGGTATTTCCGTGTTCTTAACGCCACCAAAAGGTCACGCAAGTTTGGAAAAAAATCTCCACCCGTTGGGTAGTATTTGTTTTCCAAAACCTTGTGTCGGCTAAACACGAACCTTTTATGCTCGTGAAACGAAACATAGCATACTCCGGCTCTTTACACGAATAAAAAAAAATGTCAGATACGAAGATTAAAAGCATTGAAAATGGTAATGAAACGAAACAGCACCTCCTCTCATTGCCGAATAAATCAAAAAAAAACAAATCGAAATCAATAACTAAAAATCAAAGAAGATGAACATCACAGGCAGACTGACAAGAAATGCGGAAGTACGCACATTGTCGAACGAAAAACAGGTAGTAAACTTTTCAGTAGCGGTAAACGACAGCTACAAGAACAAGCAGGGCGAACGAGTAGAGCAAACAACCTACTTCGATTGTGCCTATTGGATAACCGCAAACGTGGCAAGGCTACTGACAAAAGGCACTTTGGTAGAACTCACAGGACGTGTAAGCACAAGAGCGTGGGTAAACAAAGAGGGCGAAGCAAGAGCAGGTCTGAATTTCCACACCTCACAAATCAAATTGCACGGAGGTGGCAACAGAGCCGAAACCGTACAAGCTACTGCACAATCAGAAAGCAACGGATTTACAGCACAGGGAACAGAGGACGACCTACCATTCTAAAACAACAATTCAATCATTTTTTAACATCAAAATTTTATCAAAATGGCACATAACATCAATTTCAACGAGAAAACAGGAAAGTACAGTTTCTTTTCAGTAGAGCAAAAAGCGTGGCACGGTTTGGGGCAAATCGTGGAGCAATACCCAACAAGCGAGGAAGCAATCAAACACGCAGGGTTAGATTACGAGGTAGTGAAATCCCCACTATTTACCAAAGGTTCGGGCATTATCGAAACTGCCAAAGGCATAGAGATAGGCAGTAGCGAATTGGAAGTACCTAACTATTTCGCCAACATACGCACCGATAACAATGCAGTATTGGGCGTAGTGGGTAAAGATTACCATATCGTACAAAACCGTGAAGCCTTTAATTTCTTTGATGCTATCGTAGGCGGTGGCGAGGGCATTCTCTATGAAACCGCAGGAGCATTGGGCAACGGAGAACGCATTTTTATCACAGCCAAACTGCCTGACTATATCCGTGTAGGCAATGGCGATGATGTAACGGAGAAATACATTTTCCTTACCACTTCGCACGATGGTAGCGGAAGTATTACCGCAGCGTTTACGCCTATCCGTATCGTTTGCCAAAATACCTTAAACGCTTCATTGCGTAATATGACCAACGTTGTCCGTATTAAGCACACTTCGGGAGCAAAACAACGTATCGAGAACGCCCACAAGATTATGGGATTGGCAAACACATTGAGCGACCAATTACAGGGCATTTTCAACGATTGGACAAAGGTAAGAGCAACAGACAAAGAGGTTAGAAAACTGATACAGTTGGCACTTTGCCCGAACAAAGAAACGCTTGACCTTATCAAAAAAGGTGCGGAAGATGAAATGTCCACAATGTTCAAAAACACCGTTGAGAACGCATTTGCATACGCAATGACAAGCGACACCCAACAAATGGACACCACAAAAGGTACATTGTTCGGAGCGTACAACGCTGTTACAGGCTATTTCCAAAATGTACGCAGTTACAAAGACAACGAAGCCAAACTACAATCCATTGTATTAGGTGGAACGGCTCAACTCAAATCACAGAAAGCATTTGAGTTGTGTACCGCCTTTGCTTCGGACGGTGCGGAAATCCTAAACCTTAATTAAATAACCACAGGCTACCGCCTTAATCGGTGGTAGCCTACTATAAAACCCAAGCAATGACAATAGGAATATATAAAGCAACGCTGAAGCACGACACAGGCACAACAACGCTCAGAGTAGTATCACTAAGCGGAAAACAGGGAGCTATACAGCAGATAACAACCTCAGAGGGTTGCCCCGAATGTGCCATTGTGGATATAGTAGAAATTTTAAACGATACAAAACAGCAGGATATGAAAGCAACAACAATCGAGGAAGCTAAAAGTCTGGCGAGAGCCAAGAGCCTTGAAAAGAAGCATAAAGACGAAAGCGTATTTATTATTTACTGCAATCGTACAGAGCATTTCTATATAGATACAGACGGTTTAATACGCCTTTGGGAAAAGTCGCACGGCTACTATGTAAATGGGGTTTACACCGCAGAAAATTAACACTAACAATAAAACATTTGATTATGGTTAATTGGTGCAACAATACGGTTTATTTCGAGGGAACACCCGAAGCAATCGAACAGATACAACAGCTATTCAAAGCAATGGCTGAAAAACAGGAAAAAGAAGAATGCGGACAATTGCCCGACTTCGTAGAGGATAGCAATGGCGGTTATTTTTTCGACATCTATTGTAACGAGGGCGATACAGGGATATTTCAATACGAAACAAAATGGTCGCCAAATACTGAAGTGCTGAAAAAGATAGCAGAACAGTATAATGTGAGTTTCTCACAGGACTATGAAGAAGTGAGCAACCTTGTATATGGCAGGGCAACCTATTCTGACAAGCTACTCACGAATATTTATTTGGAGTACGAGGACTTTGAAAAGTTTCACTTTGACGAAGAAACCGATACCTACCACTTTGAGGGCGAACCTCACGAAAGTGATTGCGACATATTGGAAACTCTATTGGAACGGAAAATTGAAAATCATCAACCTTTAAACCAAGTACAATGAAAACTGAAACAATAGCTACAAAGTTTGTACGTCACGATGTACCCGAATTACAATCCCTGCAATACGCTAAAGTGTACCTGCTAAGGGAAAAACTGAACAAAGGAGAGAAGATGAACCGAGCCGAGAAAAATTGGCTTGCGGAAGCCGTAAACCGAAATGCCTTTTTCAAAAAAGCCGTTCCCTTGCAAGGCTATCGTTTTGGGTTTGAAGATGTGCTGAAAACTTATTTGGTAAAGCAGTACGACAGTTGGCACGAATACAATGCTCCCGACAAAACAAGCCTTAAAACCATTGTTTACGGCAAGATTGAGCAAATCGCAGAAATCAAAAATTAACAGGATAGCAATGTACATAACAGATTTAAACGGTTGCCTAATTGAAGTAACAGACCTTGACGAAGCCATTAAAATAACAGCAGATTACAAGGAATACAGGCACAAGGACAAAAGTTTTTCAGAGTTCGACAAACGGAAAAAAGCCTATTGGACGGATATGTACGAGAAACTGAAAGCAATTAAAGAACAAGTAACAACAATTAAAATTTAGAACAATGAACACAAATTTTTTCAATCAGATACAGCAGTTGGATTTTACAGGAGTATTGCAACTGAACATTTCTAAGGGAGTAGAAAATAACCTAATTGTATCGGTTATTCTCAACAATGAGCAATGCGGAGATAGTGCCAAAAACCTCATTCCCCCATTGACATTTAACGCCACGCCCGAAGAGTTTGACGAGGGATTTTTTCAGCAGATAACCGCACCTATACAAACTGTTTCGGGCTTAATGGTGGATATGGAAGCCTTTATGAAGCAAATGGAAGCAGTCAAAATGCAATCCGAAATGGAGAAGCAGAAAGCCGAGAAAGCCAAAAAGGAAAAAGAAGCCAAAGACAAGAAATACAAAGACGGTATGGCAAAGGTGGACGAGTTGGAGAAAGAGGGCAAATTCCGTGAAGCGTGGATGAAAGTACCTGACATTACCGAGTTTCCCGAAAAAGCGGACGATATACGCAAACGCAAATCCACCTTATCCGACAAGTTCGGAACACCGAGCCTTTTCGGAGCAATGGAAGAACCAACAGCAGAGCCACCACAAACGGAAGAAGCTACTGCCGATTATCCCATTGATGAAGCAGACGAGAACGAAGAACAGTATTAACCCTTAAAATCGAATTTATGTTATTAGCAACAGTATTACCGAGAGTTTTTATACTCAAAGATAAAGGACAGGACATCACATTGACCGACCCCGAAACACGTTGGAGCGTGGAAGCAGTAATGAATTTTTATGCCAATATGTACCCAATTTTGACAACTGCAAAGGTATCAGCACCGAAGATTAAGGATGATGCAGTCGAGTACAGATTTGAAAGCGTAATGGGAACAAAAGGATAATTTAAAACCGTAAAGCAATGAACTATGCAACGCAACAAAATATCGGGAACAATCCATATACCCGAACAGCAAAGGCAACAGAAGTTGCACCGACAGTTGGGCGAGTTCGCACAATGGATGCAAAGACCAAAAGACGCAGACCAAGTACAGAAAGACAAACGGAAATCCGTACCGATAGCAATGCTACCAATGGTTTTTTAAAATGTACGTTTCTGCCTAAACTGAAAACCGCACAATCTGTACAGGCTTGTAAGAAATCGGAAAGGGATTTTTATCAGTCCCTTTCCAAACTTGCCAAGCATTACAGCATTGAGCCAATGCCAACCCGACAGGATTACGGCTATCCATACAATATGGTATTGGCTATGTGGGATATGGATACCCAAATGAAACGAAGCAATAGAAATTGGGACGGTTTTAAATTGGTACAGGACAGTAAGAAAACCTTTTTAGCAAGCGAGGAAAGATACGACACAGGTACAACGTTGTTTTACATTCCCATTGTTCCACTCTTTGAAATGTTGCACGACAAACAGCGGAAGCACACCGCACATTTACTGACTTCGGTTTGCAGTTATCTGTACCATATTACCCAAATACCGTATTACAGACAGCAAGACAGCTATTTGTATTGGCTGTATGAAACCCACAAAGATTGGGTAGAACAGGACGATGAAACAGAAGATACCGAAAGCTATAAAAGTGAGTTGAGAAAAGCGGAAACCGTGGGCGATAGGATTGAGCAGAAGTTATACAACCGTATAAATCTAACGGTATTTGAACAGCGTTTAAGCCGTTTTAAAAGCCGTGATACATTTGATAAAGAATGTTGGAACGTGGCTTGTAATGCCTTTGCCCTTTATACGGAATACCCGACAGCAAGTATTTTCCGAAACGCACCAATGCCCGAACAAGACCCCTATAACGATGATTGCGAAAACGAAGTTATCGGAATGGAAAAGTATATCTCCTTTATTTCCGATACCAAAGGTTGGCTTTATGAAAGCCTTACAGAAAGCATCAACAACGAGTTTAACGAGTACGGAGTAATGGAAGAACCGACCATTAACAAAGTCTTTGACGGAAGTAAAATATCGGTTGGAAACCTTGATTTTGAGAACCGACTGTTTGAACTATTGGACGACCTTTCATACCTATTGAATAACTATAAAACCACAGAATAATGAACAATGCAACCGACATAACAGCAAATTTCGGAACGCTTTATTTTCCTAAATCAGCATTGGTTTTTTACGAAACCAACAGCACGGAGAAAGAAACCTATGTAGAGCATTTCGATATGGATAAGGACGGAAACCCTATCAATGCCCACCCATTGACCGTAAAAGAAGCCAATGTTTTGGCAAAGTGTTTACAGACCGATGAAGAAAAGAACACCGCCTTTTTAAAGTCAAAAGGAATTTTGCCTACCAATGTTCTGCACATCAATCCGAGCCTTGATAAAGGCACTGTACTATGGTACACCAAAACACAGCAAAGACAACTGTATTTTGTGGACAGTCTGGGCATTCCCAACGGAATGGCACAAGTACCCGCAATGCTTTGGTTGGCGAGCAAAAGCAGTCTGACTGTATTTGCTTTGGCAAACGACAGAAGACCCACCGAGAAAACACCTTTGCATTACACCCCATTTTTCAACATCTACGAAAAAGGCAATGTATGTATGGGAACGGTAAGTATTGATATTAAAAATTCGGCTTCGGTTGAAGAATTTATACAGGCTTGGGAGCATTATTTTTTCAATTCCTATTTCAGCCATTCATTGTGTGAGAACTTGACCAAAAAGAACATCGTAACCCTTTGGAAAGACCTTGTTAATACAAACAAACCCTTTCCGAAAGAAGCATTAAAAAAGAACAACAAAACACTTAAAAATCTATTGTGATGAATACCGATAAAACAAAAATACATTTTACAGACAACTATCTGCTAAACCCGACCAACCCCATTACGGTAAACCTTATCGGAGCAGGTGGCACAGGCTCAAAAGTTTTGACAGCCTTGTTAGAAATAAACGAAAGTTTGACCGCTTTAGGACACGCAGGGTTGTCCGTAAGATTGTGGGATGATGATATTATCTCGACTGCAAATTTAGGCAGACAGCGTTTTTTTGAAAGCGAAACAGGATTGTATAAATCCGTTGCTTTAATCAACCGTGTAAACCGTTGTATCGGTACAAATTGGAAAGCGGAGAACCGAAAATTTGAAAAGGATAATTTCGGGCGAATACCCGAAGAAGCACAGGCGACCATTACTATTACTTGCGTTGATAATGTACAGGCACGTTTTGGCGTTGCCGAAATACTGAAAGCAGTCAGCCACCGCAGAAGTTACAGAGATACACCAAAATATTGGTTGGATTTTGGGAACAGCCAACACACAGGACAAGTTTTGTTATCTACTATCGGAGAGATAAAACAGCCTAATTCCGAAAAATACGAAACGGTGGCAAGCCTGCCATTTGTTACCGAAGAATTTGGCGACTTGCTGAAGCAATCCGAAGAACAGGACGACACACCAAGTTGCTCACTTGCCGAAGCATTGCAAAAACAGGATTTGTTTATCAATGGCTCATTGGCTCAAATGGGTTGTTCCTTACTTTGGGACTTATTTCGCTATGGAATGACGGAATACAGGGGATTTTTCCACAATCTGAAAGACTACCGCACCCAACCGATAAAGGTTGGGTAAAGCCCGAAAATCGGGCGGCAAAAAGACACACCTCCCGATGGTCGGGCAGTCTTTTTGCATCTTATAAGGTGCAACCCCTTTGCCAAAATGCAGGACTACGCACCGTCCTTACTTCACATTTTACCAAACAGGTTGCGACATTATTTGCGTGGGATATTCATTATCCCATTTATTGTTTATGGTATGACTTCTTTTCTTTTCACACAGCGACCAAAGAAAAGAAGCAAAAGAACGTCGCTTTATTTAGAACAGATATTTAAACTTTCTCGATAGCTCTTTTAAAATCGTCTGCATCGCTACCGATAAGCAGATGACTTTCTACACCTATTTCCGAAAGGATTTTTGCGGTTTCTATATCATCAATATCACTGTGGGCAATTAGTCTAATAGTTGGGTATTTAGCCTTTAATTCCTGAAGCTGTTCCAGCACATTCTCATCATAAAAGTCAAGGTCTATAATAGCCGTTTTGGGGAGTTTCTTTAATGTTGATAATTGAGATAAGCCGTTCGTAATGTTTTCCGAACGGAATAAGATTTCAAATCCTGAAGCAATTAGGTCTTTGCAGATAAAATCTAAAACAGGGCTTTTATCATTGATAAGGGCAAGACTGTTTTTTTCGGGGGTGTTTATTGTTTCCATACTACCATTTTTTTAATGTTAGTCGGTGGAACCTGCAAAAAAATAAGGCGCAGGCAACCACACTTACCGATACTAAGGCACTGGTACGCCCAAACCCCGAATAAGCGAGCGCCCACGCCTATGACGTGAGCGTTCTTACTTATTGCCTCGGGGTTACAAAAATTACCAGTTTTTAGTACCAAGACCTAAAGCAAAAACACTTTAAGTATTTCTATATTTTCACTTACAAATATACAAAAGTAGTTTTGATGGAAAGATACCCGGAACGAAATTAATTGTAATTAAGAAGTTTGAATAGATATGTAATTCTGTTCCAGCACGGTCAGAATATCACTTTCTTTATAGATTATCTTACCACCTATCTGTATATATGGTAAAATGGTATCATCACGGTATTGCTGTAAAGTCCGTTTGCTGATGTGTAACATTCTGCACACCTCTTCGCCCGACAGATAAATTTCTCCATTCATTACAGGACGGTAATTTTTCAATATTTCCTCAATACGGTTTCGTAACTACGTAATCATTTCCTTATGGGCAATGATTTCTTCGGTTTCATTTGTCAGTAAATCCATTGTCATTTGTATTGTACGGCTGTCCGGCTTGTAGCAAAGCCTGTACATCCGAGAGTTTATAATAATTCTTGCGGTTGAGTTTAGAATACGGCAACAAACCTTTGTCCTTATAGGTCTGTAAAGTCCGTTTGGTAATGTTCATCATCAGGCATACCTCCTGGTTATCCAGCCATTTTTCTTCATTGAAAATCGGGGTGTATTTTTGGGTAGCACTTTCGGTTAGTTCCAAAAGCTCCTTTATATCATTCGTCATTCCGTCCAATGCGGATTTTGCTATTGCGATTACTTCCATATTTGCTCAATTTTTCTGTGGAAGTCGAAGATATTAAGGCTTGTTACAGGGCTAAAGAATGTTGCACCCTTTGGCTTTGAAAGGCAGTGTTTGGCGTTTTACGTTTGCCATAAACAAAAAATCGGATAACCTTTTGGGCTATCCGATTTATTTAGTTGGGATTTACGAAATTCAAAATTCTGTTATATTCAGGAGGGTAATAAGCAAGCTCCCATATATGTCCATCGGGGTCAGAAAAATATCCTGCATATACGCCGAGTGTTTCATTGATAGTAGCATCGTGCGTAACCTTGCCACCGTACTCTGAAACTTTTATCAATGCTTTATCTACTTCTTCTTCAGACGACAGAATACAACTCATAATTGTCCCCACATTATCTTTTGGAAGTTGTACGGAACGACCTGTTTTAAGGCTGTAATACGCTTCAAACCTGTTCTTTTCTATTAGGAATAGATTAAGGTTAGGCAGTTCGATAATAATCAAACCGTCTTCAAGAAATATATCAGGCGTATTGCTGAATAGATTTTTGTAGAATGTTACCGACCTTTCCGGAAACTCAACGGGTAAATAAATGATTGCACCTTTTACGTTCATACACTGTTCTTAATATGCTGCAAATTTAGCCAAAACTAACGTGTGCTTTGTACCTCTACCTGTTGCTGTTTCTTTTCCTTATCCTTTTTCATCTGCCTCCACGACCAGATGAGTAGAATGCCAAGAATTATCAAAGCGTATGCAATCCATCTGCCTACACGCTCTATAAAGCGAATAAATACCGATGCTTCAAAGCTCGAAAAACCCTCAGCACCTACGGCATTACGCCTGTAAAATTTTCTTCTTTTTATCCAATAGATAAGCCCTATCCCTATCACAAGCGGGATTATACCCATCACCAATTGAGAAGTTACCGCATTCATAGCCACAAGATTTTAATTCAAGTAAATTTAAACAAAATAGACCTGAATAGGTGTTGATTTTTAAACTTTTAGGTATTATTAATAAATCCATTTGTTGTCAAATGCTTAAAATCGAAAACGGCTTACCATTAAGATAAGCCGCTTTCTTTGTTTATGGAAATAATAAATTATTCAGAGTTTGTCGCAATGTATAAAATATTACTTAATCACTGCTGTTAAACTGAAAACTTATTTGCTTTTCGTTCCCAAAGCTGTCAGAAATCCACACATCAAAGGATTGTGATACGGCAGAAGTAGAAGTATAGTACAACCTGAATTGCTCCGTTGGTAATGGGTACAAATCATTCGGCTGATACGGCGGTTCATCGTAATATCTCAATGTGCCTTGTCCGTCAAATTGAAAATAACGGAGGAAATATTGCGTATTGCTGTAATTTCCGGTACGCTGTATGGTAATGCGTATTTCAACAGTCTGTCCGTTGGCAACGTCCTTTGGTACTGGCATTACATTGACCTCAAAAGGAAAATCGTTTTGTATTTCGAGGTCATCATCTTTGCTGCAAGATACCAAAGAAACTGAACTTGTCAGGACTGCCAGCATTACATATAACGGCAGTAATCCTATTCTGAATTTATTAAATATTGCTATCATCTTTTTACGTTTTAAAAGTTAAACCTTAATCCCAAGCCTGCGGACGGTCGGAACTGTCGCAAATCTGTACCCCAAAAGACTTTTGTGCGTCCTTGCAGGACGAGTACAAATCGGTCAGACAGGTACGTTTCAAAGGTCAGCCGACCACCGGCACCATAAATGAAATTATCTTCGCTCATTATCTTCGCACCGTCAAACAACATTTCTTCGCCACGGTTGATATTTTCGTAACCGACAACGCCTGTTATCCCGGCGTTGAGCGTAATGTTCTTACGGGTATCGCCCAACAAAAAGAAACTGTAACCGCCCTCAGCGGTATAAGTTTCCTGTGGTATGCGTTGGTCTTTATAATCGTGATATTGGTGTGTATATTCCAATGCCCATATCTGATAATTCCCGTTTTTGCCATTTACCGTCATACCGAGGTTGATGTAATAATCGTTACCGATTTTATCATCAGACAAAATGCCTGTGCTTATTTCCAAACCTTTCTGTTTGGGTAGCATTCTTTGTGCCTGTGTTACCGTGATGGCCACAAAGAGCAGCATCACGGTATAGATATATTTATTCATTGTAATTGCTTTAAAGGGTTATTAAAATTTCAGGTGCATATCATTGATTACACGGGCTTTGATTAAGTCCGAATTTTCCACCTGAAGCGTTTGGTGTCGTCCGCCGTTTCTCTCAAAGATTTCAATCAGCAGAACCTTGTCATCGGCAATAGTAAACTGGTCTAAGAGAAAAACATTTTGTTCGGTAGATTGTCCGTTTATGCTGTCCTCCAAAGGTTTGTAAGTGCGAAGCGGTATCATTGGTCGTTCCTGCACTACGGTGCGTTTGGCAACTTTTTTATCTACTACTTTGAAATTGATAAAATCAATGTTAAACGGTACGTTGCTTTTGTTTCTCAATTCCGTATGGAAATAATATTTGCCGTTGTGTATGTAAATGCCTTTCAGGATAAACTGAATACCGAAGCTCTTTGCCCCAATGTGCTTTACAATACGCTTATCTTTCTTGTAAATGGTTTCCAATAACAAGCCAGCCAAAGACGGCGAATTGTTTCCCAGTTCCTCGAAAAGCACATCGTTTCCGTTGGCTTTATCTACCGCTTTTTGCATTGTCAGCAAGTCATAGCTCAACGCTTCCGGGTAAGAACTGTAATACACGTTAAAGGAGTAAAAACGTCCGTCATTGGTAATTACGGAAAAGTTGGTTTCGGCTTCAAAATTCCTAACCGATGCTTTTACACGCAATACGTTTTCTGCATCTTCCGCTTTTCCGGCAATCAGGTATTCACTACCCAAATCCACATAACGGATAGCGGTCGGGAAAATCAGGTGCGAAGTTTTATCATACGTTACTTCCATACGGTACGGTTCAATCCTGCCCAATTCCAGAGGCGTTTTTACCGTTGCACTATCCTGTGCAAAGGTGGTTACGGCAGAGCCGATGGTCAGGGCTACTGCCCAAAATGTTTTAAAAATATTTTTCATTTTCTTTGATATTTAATTTTTATGGTAATGAAACAAGATCCGTTGCACGGAACTGGTTTCATTTTTTAATTATTTGAAATTGACTTTACTGTTTTGATACAAGAAATACCTGGTGTCCTGCTTTTAATGTTACTTTTGGGGTGCGTACTTTCTTGGCGAAATAGCCCGAAATTCCCTGCACCACACCACGGCTTAAATCGGCAGCTACCTGTTGTCCGGCATTCTGTGTCAGCATTACACTTGTTCCACCTGTCTGGCTCATATTACCTGCCATTTCGGTAAGGGCATTCATTTCAGGAGAGTATGGAACATACAGACCTTGCTGTCCGTCCAAATCATAAATGGTTATATCTACCGGAATGATGTTGCCCTCCAATTCAACAGAGGTAATTTTAAGCTGTAAACGTCCGCCCTGAAACTTGGCATTAGCCGTTACAATCGTTCCCTGCGGGATGGTACGGTTGGGTGTTTTTGCAGGTTCTAATAACCGCAATCTTACACCCGTTTCGCCAACAACAGTCTGTGCATCGTGTACGCAGGCTTTGATACTGTTTTTTGGCTGTACCACTTGCTCGGTAGCACCTGCTGTATAAAAACCCCTGTTTCGGGTTTCGCTCCAATTTTCCAAAAACTCGCTGTCCGTAGGTTCACGATACAAGGCAGATACGGTATTTTTTCTTGCCGCAGTAAAAGATACAAAATACTCTTTCTTGCTTGCACCCGCAGTTCCTGAAGCTGTACCGTTTGCAGGTACGGGTTGTTGTTCTGCGTTGCCTGTGGTCGTATTGGTCGGTAGATACTTTGCCGCCATCTGGTAGGATTTTTCCATTAATGCCAATTGGTCATCTACGGTTGTTGGCTTTGGTACAACTTTTTCAGCCAACTTTTCTTTCAGTTCGTCCAATTGCTTACGGAGTTCCATCGTTTCCGAATTGTTGTCCTGATAGAAATTGCCCAATGTACTTTGTGCATTTCGATAGCTGTTCAATGCAGAATTATTGTTTCTTCCCGAATTTCTACCACCGTTTCCATAGCCTGTGCTTTCGTTTTCATCATCTTCTGTAAATTCATCAGCAGGTTCTTCCTTATCATCGGCATTCCAATAGTCCGAAAGTGTTGCCAAAGCGTTACGCTTTTCCTGTTCTTTGCGTTCCAGCATTTCCTGCTCATACGCCTTGCCTTTGTCGGCAGGCATTCCTGCTCCGGTAGCTTGTGGGACGGCATCGTTTAGCCCGATGTTTTCGATTTCCTTTTTGTCAGCAGACGGTTTGAAAATTAAATACATACAGCCAACGAAAACAATACCCATCAAACCAAAAATCAAAGGTTTTTTGAGCTTTTCCGTTTTGTTCTCCGTACCGTTTTGCAGTACATCGGCGGTTTCTTTCGGGTTCCCTTCCGTTACCCGAACAACCGACTTTTTGTTCTCATTTTCTTTCATAAATCTGATTTTTTAAAATTGTTGATAATGTGTCCTGCAACCTTGCAGGACTTTCATTCTTTTTGAGGACAGGATTTTCGATATGCTCTATCGACATATCGTTTTTTGACTTGCCTGTATCGTACCATACTTTGGCAACAACACCTACGGTCAGAAGCAGATAACCAATAAAGAAGTACAGCGTATATTGGTGTTGCTTCGCTAATGGTAAAGCTCTCCAACGGTCGTCCAGCTTATCAAAAAACCTGTCCATATTTTCCCTTAATTTTTTCATACTTTAATTATTTGAGGTTATCACATTCTAAACCCTCTTTTTTTCGGAGCAAGCTGTTCTTTAGGTGTGTCGAGGACTTTAGAAAGGGCTTCCTTTGTGGTCGGAACTGACCCTGTTGTAAGGTTTGTCAGTTCCGATTTTTTCATTGACTGCCCGTAACGGTCTGTTCTTTCAATGTTCATTTTCTGCACATCGAAATTGCCGTCTTCGTACTGTACCCGCATATAACATTCGGTTTTCGGCTTTTCTTCGCCGTTCCATTCGATGTAAGTCCTTAATGAAAAGCTGTCTGCATTAAGCGGTTTATCTGTACCGTTCTTGCACGCCTCCAAAAAATCGCTGATACTGTCCTTTAGCTTACCTGCATAAGCACTCTCCGTTTGGAAATAACCGTTATATCCTTTATCCGTAAGGGTTTTTACGAACGTGTTTAAATCAAGTGATTGTTCCATATTCATAAATTTTAGCGTTCGATGACTTCAATATCCTTATTCTCCACCACCGCAAATTTTTCGATGTTAAAGCCTTGTGGATTGTTGTCGGAACGAACGGAGTTTACGAGATAGCAGGAAGTAACCAGGTTACGGCGTGTTACATTACTTGACCTTATGATGAACTGTTTGGCGTAGGTACGAACCGCATACGGATAATTGTCGAAGTTGCACACGACACTATCCACCTCGATGCGTTGCTGTACGTTACCTGAAATAATCCTGCTGTAATAGCCTTTCTCCGACAGGTCTTTGTAATAATCGAAAGCACTTTTATCGGCAAGGTTGAAAGCCCTGCTCATATTGCTCTCGATAGCGTTCTTGTCCGGAGCAAGGGTAAAGAACAGTTCGTGAAAACGTCTGACGTGTTCCCTTGCTTCCACAGGTCGGTTAATACTCGCATCCTGCGACAAGGCAAGCATTAAGGATTTACCGTTATCCAGCACATAGATTTTTTGGCGTTGCTCATTGGCAAAACTGTACGATTTCCATACGGCAAATCCTACCACACCAATACAGAGAACCGCAAATACTATGGCATACAGACGTATCTGCCTGAAGCTGTTTTCTATATTTCTTAAAGTTTTAAATTCCATTGTTAAATGATGATTATTCGTTTTACATTATTTTTTGAGCAATTGCCCTCCGATGTTTCCGGCAGCAGAACCTGCTCCGGCACTTGCGATATTTCCGGCTTTCATTGCAGCTTGGTTTACATTACGTGTAAAGTTTCCTGCTCCGCCTGCCTGAATTACCCAGCCTGTTACCGTTGGAATAGTGAAGTAACCGATGATACCGATAATCATAAAGATGATATACACCGTATTGGAGGTATCGGGTACGAATGTGGGGTCAGACAGCATCGCAATATCCTTTTCCAATATGAGGGACTGTATTCTTGCAAGCATCGAACTGAACAAATCCGAAACAGGAAGCCACAGGTAAACACTCACATACCTCGTGAGCCATTGCGTGAGTGTGGACTGAAAGCCATCCCACACGGAGATGGCAAAGGCAATTGGACCGAGAATGCTTAAAACAATCAGGAAAAACGTTCGTATGGTATCAATGACCAAAGCAGCCGCCTGAAAAAGTATTTCCAAAAGATTGCGGAACCAGTCCTTTATAACTTTTTCTAACTGATAGGCTGTCCTGTCCATATACATTCCCGCCATTGTACCAATATCTGATGGCGACCACCCCAGCTCGTCCAGTTTTTTATCAAACTCTTCGTCCGATACCATAAAGGCGGTTTCAGGATTTCTGACCATTGCCTCGTATTCCAATTGGTCTTTCTGCTGTTGGAGTTTGTTCAAATCAAGTACCTGGTCTTCGAGTATGGCGTGTGTTCCTGTAACCACCGGGCTTAATACCGCATTGATTGTTCCCAACACCATAGTTGGGAAGAACATAATGCAAAGCCCCAATGCAAACGGACGCAAAAGTGGAAACATATCAATAGGTTCGGCACGGCTTAAAGCCTGCCAAACCTTTAATGCCACATAGAACAATGCTCCCAATCCGGCAAGTCCTTTAGCTACTGCCGCCATATCGCCTGCAAGCGGCATCATATCGTCGTAAAGCGAACGCAGGAGTTCGTGAAGATTATCCCATTCCATTTTTACCAGTATTTTTGGTTAGCAGTTCCATAGAGGTTAAGCACTCTTTGGGCATCATTTTTCTTTTTCGCTCTCAGGTAGCTGACAGATATATTTTTGTTGGTGTAGTAGCGAACAAGGCTGTGGTAGTCCTTAACTTCTTTGTACACACGGTCAATAATCTCCATACGCTCTTTGTCATTCAGCGAAAGGCTTGATGAGGTTATAATCTGTTTGAGTTCTTTCAGCAGTTCGGTACTTTCGTTAAGCAATGCTGCATAACCATTGCCGATGGCGACCAATTCGTTTGGTTTGAAATTCGGGTCGTTCATCATCTTACCGAAATTGGTAACATACATTTCGGACACATCGCCTACCAATAGCACTGTTTGCTGTACCTTACGGGCATCTTTCACAAGGTTGTTTACAGCTTGTAGCTTGTCGTAATATTCCTTACCCTGTTTGTACACTTTCTCTACCTCTTTGAAATTTTTAATCACATTGGACACTGTTGAAGAGGTCTGTACGATTTCGTTTGCAGAGTTGAGAATACCTGAAGCCAAATTTGCAGGGTCGGTTACAACCCATTGCGCTTTTGCGGACGGTGCTGCGGCAAACATTAGTGCCGTACACACCATAAAAAGAAACTTTTTCATTGTCTTGAAATTTTTGATTGTTAATTACTATTGATTTACATTGTCACGCCGTTGCATTGCGATATGCTTGATGGCGAGTTCCACGTTACCGTCCAGTTCGGAAGCGAGTTGCATCACTTCCATCTTTTCGGTTTCTTCCGTTGTGTATGCGAGATACTCCTCCAAACTAACTTCTGTTGCGTACACTGCCGAGTGTGTTCCGCCCAAACCTATCCAAACCTCTTTGTACAAGCGACTGGCATCGTTGTTCATATTGATGGATAGTACCTGTCCTTTCTCTTTGTCCGTTAATCCGAGCATTGCCTGTATGTCATCGAATTTGTTCATATACTTTCGCTGGTCTAAGAGAATTTTGCAGTCCGAATTGTTGATGATACTTTCCTTTACGATAGGCGATTGGATTATATCATCGACCTCCTGCGTTACGACTATGGCTTCGCCGAAAAACTTCCTAACCGTTTTAAAGAGGTACTTTATGTATTCCGCCATACCTTCTTTGGCGATTGCTTTCCAGGCTTCTTCAATCAAAATGAGCTTGCGGATACCTTTCAGCCTTCGCATCTTGTTGATGAACACCTCCATAATGATAATCGTGACTATGGGAAAGAGGATTTTGTGGTCTTTAATCGCATCAATTTCAAACACAATAAAGCGTTTGGATAACAGGTCTAACTGCTTGTCCGAGTTCAGCAGATAGTCATACTCGCCACCTTTGTAATAAGGTTCCAAAACGTTGAGAAAATTGGCAATGTCAAAGTCTTTTTCACGAACCTGTTTTTCTTCCAATACTTTGCGGTAATCTCCTTTTACATATTCGTAAAAACCATTGAACGATGGAAAAATGCCCTCGTTTTTTATACGGTCGATATAACCGGAAACGGCATTGGAAAGAGCTACTTCTTCAGACCTTGTAGGCGGTTCATCATCACGTTTCCAAAGCGTGAGTATCAAAGTTTTGATACTTTCACGCTTCTCGATGTCGAACACGCCATCATCGGTGTAGAAAGGATTGAACGCAATCGGGTTGTCCTCCGTGTAGGTAAAATATACACCGTCTTCCCCTTTTGTTTTTCCTTTAATCAGCTCACACAATCCCTGATACGAGTTCCCCGTATCTACCAGCAGTACGTGAGCACCTTGCTCATAGTATTGCCTTACCATATGGTTTGTGAAGAACGATTTACCCGAACCTGACGGACCAAGTATGAACTTGTTCCGGTTCGTTATTATCCCACGTTTCATCGGCAAATCCGATATATCCAAATGGATAGGTTTTCCTGTAAGCCTGTCAGCCATTTTTATCCCGAAAGGGGACGGCGAATTGTGGTAGTTGGTTTCTTCGGTAAAGAAACATAAGGCAGGTTCTATGAACGTGTAAAAACTTTCCTCACTCGGAAAATCGCCTGCATTGCCGGGCATTGCCGCCCAGTACAAAGTGGCTACATCCGTAGTATTGTGCCTTGGTTTACATTCCATCAATGCCAATGCACTACCGCAATCGTTTTTCAACTGTTTAAGCTCGTTCGGGTCTTCCGACCACGCCATTATGTTGTAATGCGCTCTTATAGATGAAAGCCCGAACGAATGTGCTTCGTTCAGATACTTCTCAATCCATTCCTTATTGATTTGGTTGGCACGGCTGTACCGAGCCAACGAGTGCATATTACGGGCAGATTTCTCAAACTTTTGCAGGTTGTCCTCGCTGTTATCCAAGAATATGTATTGATTGTAAATGTGATTACAGCTCAACAACAATCCCACAGGTGCAGCAAACGACAGACGGCAATCGCTTCGGTCGGTAGATAATTTTTCAAATCGGGTATCAGCCGAAACGGTAGCAGGCAAGTCGTCCGTATCGGACAAGGTGTGCAATGACAACCTTTTGTTTCCGATACGGACTTCTTCAGCATTTAAAGCGATGTCCTGCATCGGTGTTCTGGCTTCTCTGGACAGCGTGAGGTATTGTTCCAATAATCCCTGTGTTTCGTCCGTACCGATGATGTCGTCTTCGGTCAAACGTCGCAGGGTTATAAACCCGCTATCGTTCACGATACGCTCAAACTGTGCCACCGCTTCCATAAATCGGTGTATCGTTTCCTTATTGATTTCCTTTGGAATGAGTGTGCCTTTACAAAGCGAACTGAAGTTGCTTTGCATACGCATTCTGTTCTTGGTCGTCTTGGTCAGAAACAGATAGCAATAATGGTTCAGGAACGGTCGCTCGTTGAAATGACGTTGATACGACTTTGACAAAAAGCTCTGGTCTTCCTGTGCCAAATCGGGAGCATAGCTTTCTTTGATGTACCAATCCTGTTTGTGGATGACCGTAAAATCGGGTAAGGTTTTAATTGCCTTGTGCCAGGCGGAATGAATGGCTTCGTACTCAGCCGAAGCAACGGTAAACAGTTCCGGCAACCGTACTTCAAAACAAGCGGTAATGTCTGCATCTTTAGAAAGAATACAGTTGTTCTCTACTGCCAGCAAAGGAAATTTGTTTTCCAATGTGGCTGTCTTAGCTACATTTCTCATACGGTTTTGGATTTAGGAGTGAATTTTAAATACCTGTGTACAGGCTTGCGACAAATGATGTAGCGGGGATGCCTCTTAATGGCTCCCAGCTTCATCAGTCCGTGTTCGCCATACTTCCTGTTCAGTGTAAAGGTCTGCCAGATGATAAGTGAAGCACCTCCGGCTCCGAGGAACAGACAGATGTAAGAATTTACACCTGCCATATACAGTATCATTACGAAGATGAGCGTGCCGAGTAACCCACCTGCGAAGATGAAAAGGTACTGTGCTTTCAACCCCTTAAATTCCACCGTTCTTCCGATGCCTTTGTTGATATTGTAATTCATAAGGCAAAAGATTAAAGGAAGAATGAACGCAGAATGGTAGCCGCTACAATCAGGAAGATACACGCACCGAACCACGAAGCTGCCGTCTTCGAGGTATCGGGGTCGCCACTACTGAATTTGTTGTACACCTTAACGCCTCCGATGAGCCCAACCACCGCACCGATGGCGTAGATTAATTGGGTTGCGGGGTCGAAATAGCTTGTTACCATTTGGGTAGCTTCGTTGATACCTGCCGAGCCGTTTCCCTGTGCGAACGCACCAATTCCTGACAGCATCGCCACGGCTGCCAGCAAAACTTTTTTTCTCTGTTTTTCCATAATTGAAACACATTAATTTGTTATTGTTATCCCACACCTTGCGGGCTTTCGGGACAAATGTCTTATGGAAAATGAGGCGTTGCCGTAAAGTGGCACTCAAAGGAAGTGTTTGGCGTTCAATGGCTTTATAGTGGTATGTTTTGGAATAAAAAAACGCCAAGCATTTTACTGTTTGGCGTTGTCTGTCTGATACATTTATTTACATTTTTCGACCTTTTGTATTGCTTTTCTTTGGTCGGTCCGGCTCTTGCTTTTCTTTGGTTTTTTGCTGGTTCTTTTCCGCTTTCAGATTGCTTTTTATCAAATCCACGAGAAAGGTTTTTTCCCACGGTATTAGCTTTGCTTCAAATTGTAATTTCAAACCCTGATGTACCAAACCGTGTGTCAATTCAAAACCATATTTTCTATTCCAGCCAATTCTGTCAAGTAATCTTTCTGACGGAAATTCCACAGCAATTAAATCTTTGGGAAGCTCTTTTATGTTTTTATAATCCGGCTCCTGAAATTCGTGTGTTGTAGGATTGTACGGAATGGTATAGGTTCTTTTATCTTCATCATAGTAGTTCTGTATATTGGAGAAAACAATTCCCTTAGAAAGAAAATCGTCTTTAGGTCGAAGCATATCCATACGAATATCCACATAGAAAGTATGCCCGGCAATATCAATGATTGGTAACATTCCTTTGTTTACCCGTAAGTCATAGGCGTTTTCGGGCTGTGTTGCCATTTCCTTTTCTTCACGTATTTTAACCGCCCAATCTATATAGGCTTTGGCATCCTCTATATTGTTGGGTACGGATTTTCTATGCCCTGACAGCTTACTGTCATCAAGCCCAATGATATAGCCGTGCTTGGGGAACTCGTCAGATTTATAGACAATGATAAGATTGTCTATATCTTTACCGACCACATTGTTTTTGTGGCTGGCGATGGTATAACCTTTATATTCCTCGAATATATAATCCGGGTCGTTTTTGGATTTAATCATATCTGTATGCTTAGGGCGTTATTTTCGGAAATGCGGATTATATGAAATCGGCAATATCAAAATCACTTAAATCATTCTTCCGCAAATTGGAAGAACTGGTTTCGGTATCAGATGATGAAAGTGTGCTGTCCAAAAGCTCGGCAATCTTTCTTGAAGCACCTTGCATTGAACTTTCCAGTAGAGCAAATAATTCGGTTCCCTGTAATCTTTGAACTATATCAATCGCTGTTTCCTTTTGGGCTGGTTCCAATGTTTCTTTTTGGAGCAACACCCCCACGTTGTTTAGTTCTTCAAAGGTAACCCCTTGGGCAAAACCGTCATCGCTACCGGAAGTTCTGTACCTGTTCAAATCTTCTTCTTCCTCTGCTAAATCGGGTACATTATTACTGAACACCTTATCCAATTCTTCCTGCGGAATTTGAATGCCGACGTTTTCATTTTCGTCGTATTCGATGTCTAAATTATCAACATCTACCTCCGGTTCTGCCATTTGGCTTTCATTGGCAGTGTTTGGCACTGATTGGCTTCGTACGGGCTTCGGTTGTCCCATAATATCGGGCAGTTTCGGATTGACTTTTTCCTGTTTCGGTTTTTGTTCCGACTTTCTTTTAATAACAATCTTGTCCTGCAAAAGCAGGGCAATGACTATCAACAGGCATATTACAATTACTATTTCCATCGCTAAAAAATTGGTTTGTTCTGTTTGTTGTAATAATCAATAATATCTTCGCCAAATTCCTTGAAGTGATGTTCAAGAATGTTGTCTATTAAAGAGTAAAGCGTGGCTTTGTCCTCTCTTGATACCTGTACAATACGAAGTAGCCGTTCGTGGTATTCGGGACGTATGTACACTACTTTTCCGTGTCGTCCTGAAGGAAATCTGTTGATAAGGAATAAAGAGGGATAAGGGTTTTTCCGCTCTTTATTTTTCTGATTTTTTCTATTGCTGTTCATCGCTGTAATTTTTAAAAGGTTGGTTTGTTTGCTTTGTCGTAAAGCTCTTTCATTTCCGCCCCGAAATCATCAAAATGATGCTGAAGCAAATTCTGCAAATAATCGGCAAGGGTCAGCTTGCCACCACCGAGCATAAATACAAGCAAGTTCAGTTTCTGATGAAACTCTTTGCTGATATATACCGTTTTCCCTTTTCTTGCCATAAACTCCGTAGGTGTAAGGAATGTGGATTTGTATTGAGCCGTGCGTATGGCTTTGTCTGTTTTTTTGTTTGTAGTTTTCATAATCCGTTGCTTTAAAAAATGGGTTTAAACTTCTCATTAAAATCATCGGTAATCGCTTTCTCAAACAGTTCAAAATGATGTTCGAGAATATTGTCGAGATACGCATACAGCGGTATCTTATCTTTTCCGATAACCTGTACGATACGGGACAGGCGTTCGTGGTATTCCTGCCGGATATAGATGCTCTTGTCGCCCCGCTTTTCCATTGAGTGCGTATTGAGGAAGCGTTCGCCATAAGTGCTATCCAAATTTTTCTTGGCTCTTGTCCGCTCCCTTTGTACAGGTTTCTCCTGTACTGGCTCCGTAATTTCTTCTTTGATGATTTCTTCTTTAATTTCCTCTTTGGGAGGTTCTTCAGGAGGCTGTTGCATTCCCTCTTTGCGGACACCGCCAGCCATTAGGGACATTACATATTCCTCGTCAATTTCAGGCGTGTTTCTTTTTTTATTTCCTTTTTCCATAATCGTTACAGTTCAATGGTTCTTAAAAATTCCTGGATAAATAAATCCAACTGGCAGGCAGTCATCAGCCTTTGGTCGGGCGGTAGCAAAGAAGAACGGAAAGGCGTTTTTTCCATCGCTTCGCTTTCTTTTCTGAAACGCTTGCTGTCCGTTACATAAATCTTCATCAGGGAGAAACCCAAATCGGCTATGAATTTGCCGTACAAATCATAGAGTTCTGATTTTTCACGTCTGTCCACTTGGTTCCAAAACAGGTGGATGCCCTTAATGGTGCTTCCTCCGCTTTTCATTATAATATCTGTAAGCGCCTGTGTAAAGCTTAGTGTACTTTCCACGACAACCCTGTCAGCCGTGATAGGCGAAAAGATGTAATCCATTCCCATAAGGGTATGGAGTATTCCGGCAGAATTCACCGTTCCGGGCAGGTCGAAGAAAACCACATCAAACGGAATGGCGGATGATTTTATTAAGTTTTCAGCCTCCCCCAAAGCGGTTTCCGCTTTGCATTGCTCTATCGTGTAGGCTTTCTTATTAATGGTCATAAACTGCCTGTGGGCAATCCGCTTAAAGTGTTCGTTTTCCTGTACAGCTTTCAAATCCCTTTCACGCATTTTCAATAAACTGTACTGTGGATAGTCGCAATCCAGCACGGCTACATTGTAGCCCATTCGGTAATGGAGCAGGCTTGCTACAAGTGCTGTAAATGTGCTTTTGCCAACGCCGCCTTTTTGAGAAGAAAAGGCAACGAACAGAGGTTTCTTTTTTGTGTCCATATCTTAAAAATTTAAAGTTTCTACTTTCTTGCAGGCATTCTATCCTGCGGACTGTCTGTCAGTCATTCCTGATTTCGTTCCGGCTTCCTTGAAGGATAGCCAGCCATCTTGCTTGACTGAACTTGTGATTGCCTGCCTTTCTGCGATGCGGCAGGACTGCACCCGTTCTTGTTTGTTATCAGTCAGGAGAGCCGTCATTCCTGTATTCCTGCAAACCTGCATACGTTCAGGAAATCTGTCTTGTGTGCTCGCCTGCCGTCAGTCTATCACGTTTGCTTTCTTGCAATCCTGCAATCTTGAAGTCTTGCAATCCGGCTTGCAGAATGGTTTGCATTTTTGAATGCTATCAGTCCGCTCTGAATGATTGTCCGACAGCGTTCCTGCCTGAAATCTGATACAAAGAACCAATGTTATTTTCCTTGTTGTACATAGGTGGCAGTGTTTGGCGTTCAAAGGCAGTGTTTGGCACTCTGTTACACTGCAATGCTTTCAGAAAGAGGACTTTACTTTGTAAAATGAATTTTATTAATGGATTTATGCAAAATCGAATGGACAAAATGGACTTTAACAGCAACGGCATCGAGCCGTTTTTCCCTGTTAAAATCATTCCGTCCCGCAGGGCGGATTTTTGTGTTCAACAGAACACGGCAAGTTGTGTTTTGAGCATCTCGGAATGATTTCCGATGCTCAAAACAACTTGCCCTTTGCAGGGGCAGAAAACACCTTCCGAAGTCAGGGTTTTGTATGGATTTAAAATGGATTAGTGATGAATGATAATAACAATAAGCAACAGAAGAAGACCGGACGCCGCCCGAAAAAAGACCCGGCGAACATCCGATACACGATTTCCTTTAACGAGCAGGAACACGCCCGTTTTCTTGCTCTTTTTGACAAATCAGGTATGCAGGTAAAGGCGCATTTTATTACGTCCTGCATCTTTGACAAGACCATAAAGACCATTCAGATTGACAAAGGAACAGTTGATTTTTATATGCGGCTGACCTCTTTTCACAGCCAGTTCCGTTCCATAGGCGTGAACTACAACCAAATTGTAAAGCTGTTGTACAAGAATTTTTCGGAGAAAAAAGCCGCAGCATTCCTGTACAAACTGGAAAAACAAACGGCTGAAATGGCGATGCTCTGTCAAAAAATCATTCAGATGAGCGAGGAATTTGATGCAAAATACCTCAAAAAATAGCGGTAGAAATGATAGCAAAGATTGGCAGAAGCGGGAATTTATACGGAGCATTGGCGTACAATCAGCTCAAAGTAGAAAATGAAAACGGACAAATTTTGTTCGCCAATAAGATAATTGAAACCGCTAACGGGCATTATTCCGTTGCACAATTAGCCCAATCTTTTGCGCCCTATCTGATTGCCAACCGAAATACCGAGAAACATACTTTGCATATTTCGCTCAACCCCGACCCGAATGACAAGGTAAGCGATGATAAATTTCGGGAAATAGCAGAGGAATATATGCGTGAAATGGGTTACGGCGAACAGCCTTTTGTAGTATTCAAACACACCGATATTGACCGCAGCCACATCCATATTGTATCGGTTTGTGTTGATGAGCAGGGCAAAAAAATTTCGGATAAGTTCGAGAAAATGCGGTCTATGAACCTGTGCCGGGAGTTGGAAAAAAAACACGGGTTGATACCCGCAACAGATAAAGAGCGCAATCAGAATGATAAGGTTTTCCGTCCGGTAGATTATAGGGCAGGCGATGTAAAAAGCCAAATCGCTTCGGTAGTCCGACACCTGCCGAACTATTACCAGTACCAAAGTTTGGGCGAATACAATGCCTTGCTATCTCTTTTCAATATTACCGCCGAGAAAATCGAAGGAGAATTGCAGGGAAAAATGCAGCAGGGTTTATTGTACATTCCATTAAATGAAAAAGGCGAAAGAGCCGGGCATCCGTTTAAGGCTTCCCTCTTCGGCAAGGGCGCAGGGCTACCTGCTTTGGAATTGCATTTTGCGAAATGCAAAACAGCTTTAAAAGACCACCCAAGCAAGCAAACCCTAAAAGCTGCCGCTACCATTGCCCTGAAAACAACGAGCGATGAGCAGGCTTTCAAAAAGCAATTGGCTGAACAGGGCATTAACGTAGTGGTACGCCGGAATGATACAGGTCGCATTTACGGAATGACTTTTATAGACCATAATTCTAAAACGGTTTGGAACGGTTCACGCTTAGCAAAGGAACTTTCTGCCAATGTCTTTAATGATTATTGGAACAATAACATCAAACCGGAGATAAAAGAACCTGCTTTACAGCAACCCAAAATATCCACATCAAATGATGCGGATCTTCCTGCGGAAGAAGCACACCATTTGTTCGATTTCTTAACTACGGAAAAACACGAAGACGGTTTGATTGAAGCATTGGGCGGTTTGCTACCCGAAGCCCAGGGCGAGGATTATGAAGAATTGGATTTTGCTAACAAGATGAAGAAGAAACGCAAACGCCAAAGAGGTCAGAAATAGTAATCAGCCAAATACTGCCACACAACGCCACTGGCTGCCACTTTCTTATAGCCACTCCATAGAGCCTTTAAATTCACGCCCGAACATTAAAACTTAAAATAATGCAGGGAGAAGACGATTTAAGAGGGCTTGCCAAGATAATGGCTTTTATGCGGGCAGTCAGTATTCTTTTGGTACTGATGCACCTTTATTGGTTCTGCTACGGTTTCTTTTTAGAACGTGGGTGGACGTTGGAAGTAATCAACAAAATACTGGGCAATTTCGACAGAACGGCAGGTTTGTTCTCACATACCTTATACACCAAAGCATTTGCTTTGGTTTTGTTGGCTTTGAGTTGCTTAGGAACGAAAGGCGTAAAAAATGAGAAGATAACCTGGTCTAAAATTTATGTGGCTTTGGGGGTAGGCTTTGTGCTGTTTTTTCTTAATACCTCATTATTAAAGCTATCTCCGGCAACAGGCACATTTCTGTATATCCTTACCATCTCTTTAGGTTATATCTCCTTATTGATGGCAGGTGTATGGATGAGCCGTTTGCTCCGTACTAACCTTATGGACGACGTTTTCAATAATGAAAACGAGAGCTTCCAACAGGAAACCAAGCTGATGGAAAATGAATACTCCGTCAACTTGCCCACCAAATTTTACTACAAGGGCAAATGGAACAACGGTTGGATAAACATCGTAAATCCTTTCAGGGCATCTATCGTGTTGGGTACTCCGGGTTCAGGAAAATCCTATGCTATCGTAAATAACTACATCAAGCAGCAGATTGAGAAAGGCTTTAGTATGTATATCTACGATTTCAAATTCGACGACCTTTCTACCATTGCCTACAATCACTTACTGAAGCATCGCGACAAGTATAAAATTCAGCCGAAATTCTATGTGATAAATTTTGACGACCCACGCAAGAGCCATCGTTGCAATCCACTCAATCCCGACTTTATGACGGATATTTCCGATGCTTACGAAGCAGCTTATACCATAATGCTGAACCTCAACAGGTCGTGGATACAGAAGCAAGGGGATTTTTTCGTGGAAAGCCCAATTATCTTGCTTGCAGCTATTATTTGGTATCTGAAAATCTATGAAAACGGCAAGTATTGCACATTCCCGCACGCCATTGAATTACTGAATAAAAAGTATTCGGACGTATTCACAATTCTTACCTCATACCCTGATTTAGAGAATTATTTATCGCCCTTTATGGATGCTTGGCAAGGCGGCGCACAAGACCAGTTACAGGGGCAAATTGCTTCTGCAAAAATTCCTTTATCAAGAATGATAAGCCCGCAGCTTTATTGGGTAATGACTGGCGACGACTTCACGCTCGACATCAACAACCCGAACGAGCCGAAGATTTTATGCGTTGGTAACAATCCTGACCGTCAAAATATTTACTCCGCAGCTTTGGGTTTGTACAATTCAAGGATTGTAAAACTCATCAATAAAAAAGGGCAGTTAAAGAGTTCGGTTATCATAGATGAGTTGCCCACAATTTATTTTAGGGGACTGGATAACCTTATCGCAACGGCGAGAAGTAATAAGGTAGCCGTTTGCCTGGGCTTTCAGGACTTTTCGCAATTAACGAGGGATTACGGCGACAAAGAGAGCAAGGTAATACAGAACACGGTTGGTAATATATTCAGTGGTCAGGTGGTTGGAGAAACGGCAAAAAGTTTATCTGAACGCTTCGGCAAGGTGTTGCAGAAACGCCAAAGTATGACCATTAACAGAAATGATAAATCTACTTCGATATCCACACAGTTAGACAGCCTCATACCTGCATCAAAAATCTCAACTTTGACACAAGGTATGTTTGTAGGTTCTGTATCGGATAACTTTGATGAACGTATCGAGCAAAAAATATTTCACGCCGAAATTGTGGTAGATAATGAAACAGTTGCTGCCGAAACAAAAGCCTATCAGAAAATACCGGAAATCCTGTCCTTTGTTGATAAGCAGGGTGAAGATAAAATGAAGCAGGAAATTGAAGCCAATTACAAACAGATAAAATCAGATATACTAAATATTGTTGTAAGTGAAATGGAACGCATCAAGAATGACCCCGATTTACAGCATTTGGTACAGGAGTGATAAAATAAAAGGGAAGTCTAACACCGTCTAACACCTCCCTTTTATTTTGCCCGTATGCTATATTACTACAATATACCACGAGGTATATGAATACCTTTTGCCCGTACAATGCTTTCCTGAACCATTGGGGTTTCTTTCTGCTTTTCCACTTGTTCCGGAGTATCTGCTTTTGTTTCCGGTGTAATGGATAGCTGTATTTTCCTCTCAACAGCAGCCAGTTCCGTTTTAAGTTCGCTCAATCGGCTTTCCTTAGCCCACGTACCGTTAACCACTTCCTGAAGTATGGGCAGGTCTTTTTGTATTTCAGAAATTTTCTCCTGCTCCTGCTTAATAAAGCCCGGCAGCTTTTCTAAAGCCCTCAAAAAATTCATTGCTGCGGTTTCAGGGTCTTTCGCCATTATGCCGTTGTTGTAGGTGTATTTGATGTTGCCCTCGCCCTGAACCAAAAAACGGTTTACCCTAATATCTGCTCCCTCTTTTTCAGAGATTTCAGTTTTAACCAACAGCGTAAAACCATACAAGCTGCCGATTTCTTCATATCGCCCTGCGGTACGAGCTTTATCCGCAATCTGGTTGAGTTTCGTACCGATTTGTTTCGGGTTTGCATTCGGCGGTAAGCCATCCAACAGCACCGGATTTGCGATTGTTCCGTCTGAATGCTTTTGTAGGCGTTGCTGCAAGTTTTCCCAGTCTGTACTCATCCGGTTCAAACGGGATTGGGTACTTTGCAACATTTCCGTATAATCCTGCACCTTAAATTTGGCACTGGATTTAGAACGGTTAAACGCCTGCTTTTCGCTTTCCAATCCGGCAATCTGCTTTTCAAGTTTGGCTTTATCCAACAGGTCTGTATTTCCTGATAGGATTGCCACATATTCCGAAAAGTTCATTCCCGATTTTTCGTCCATACTTCCCTCATCAATCGTTCTTTTGCTTAGGTTATTAGTCTTTAACTGGTCGATAAAAAGTTGCTTGTTATACAGCAGGTTGAACTTATAACTATCCAAAGATTTTTCAACGGCATAGATAATCACAGCAACTTTATTATCAGCGAAGAATTTGGCTATCTCGTTGCCTTTTCGGATAGCCCGCCCGTCCCTTTGTGCAAGGTCGCTCGGTCGCCACGGCGTATCTAAATGATGAACGGCAACGGCTCTTTTCTGTGCATTAACACCCGTTCCCAACATACTGGTAGAGCCGAACAGCACACGGATTTTACCCTCGTTCATTCCGTTGATGAGGTCTTTACGCTGCTTATCATTTTTGGCTTCCTGAATAAACCTTACTTCGTTTGTAGGTATGCCGTGGTCTTCCACGAGCTTGCGTTTTATTTCGGAGTACACATTCCATTCGCCTGGCTTGTAGGTTCCCAAATCAGAGAAAACGAACTGTGTTCCTTTTTGTGCATTAAACTGGTTGTAATACTTGGCAATATTTGCCGCACAATGCGAAGCCTTGTTGTCGGGATGGTCGTCATACATTCCGCTTACCATTCGCATATCAAGGGACATCTTACGGGCGTAGTCCGTAGCAATGAGCATCTTTGCTTTTTCTTCCCTTTGCGATAACGGTAATCTTCCGTGCAAAGTAGCATCGCCCGTTTTAGCAAACTGCATCAGGCTTTGGATAAAATCTTCTTGGTCGGGCGTTGGCGGTATATTGTACAATACCTCATTCTTTTCGGGGCGGTCAATACCAATATCCTTTGCCGTCCTGTAATCTGTGATTTCAGAATAGAACTGTGCCAGTTCCGGCACTTTGATGAAGTAGCGGAAACGCTCTTTAGCGACTATATTATTGGCTACCGAAAATTCATAATCGGTCGTTTTCCTTGCATAGATAGCTGCCCACGCATCAAAAGAATGAATGCCCTGTTTTTCCAATGCACGAGGGCGCAGGTATTTGAACAGCAGGTACAGTTCTGTTAAGGAATTGCTGATGGTTGTACCTGAAAGAAAGGTTGCACCCATATCCGCATTGGTTCGCTCCTGAATGGTGCGGATAGCAAAGAGCAGGTTAAGTGCCTTTTGGCTCCCGTCCACATTACCCAGTCCGGCTACCCTTGTATGACGGGTGTTGAACATCAGGTTTTTGAACTGGTGGCTTTCGTCCACAAACAAATGGTCTATACCCATCATTTTGAAGTCCACAATATCATCCTTGCGGTTTTCAATATCGTGTTGGAGTGTTTTCAGTTTTACTTCAAGATTTTCTTTCCTTTTGATTACACCCGCAAGCATCCCTCTTGTTACTTCCTTACCTTGCGATTGCAGGGCATCGAGGTTGCGCTCTACGCTGTCTAATTCTATTTCGAGGATTTCCTTTTGTATTTCGGGCGATTGCGGTATCATTCCGAACTGGTCGTGCGTGAGTATCACACAATCCCAATCGTTGTTTTTAATATCCCCGAAAATCCGGAGGCGTTTTTGAGGTGTAAAATCATCAATACCTGGATAAAGGATTTTAGCGTGTGGATAGGCTTTGCGGTAGTCTTCAGCAATGGCAGGTATATTCGCTTTCAGCCCAATTATCATTGGTTTATGGGCTAAGCCCAACCGCTTCATTTCCTGTGCTGCTGTACACATTATCAGCGTTTTTCCTGCACCTACTTCGTGGTCGCAGATAGCGCCGTTGTTCAGTTTTATCATCCAAACGGTGTCCTTTTGGCTTGAATACAGGTCTTCAATACCTGCTGCCTTTCGGTCTAATCCCGGAAAGTCCTGATGGCTGCCGTCATAGTTCGGGCGAACAAAACAGTTAAAGGTATCGTTGTATTGGTCGGTCAGCCTGTTTTTAAACTCATCGTTCTGTGCGTGTAGCCAGTCGGTAAAGGCGGTACGGATTTCATCAATCTTGGTGTTCGCCATTTGTATGGCTTCCATATCCCGTACCTTGACCTCTTGGTCGCCAACCATTACTTTTTTGGTAATATCCGGCGTGGTATTGACAAGGGCGTGTTTGAGCAGCGCAATACCATCAAATGTTCGGCTTTCTGCCTTGACTGCATATTTTTCCCAAATGTGCATATTGCCCTGATGACACTTTACGGAAAAGTCGTCGGAGCTTTCCGAATAATGAACCAGTACATCGGCATCAAACAAATGCGAAGCAAACCGGGCATAAATTCCCGTGGGTATCCACCGTTCACCGAGGTTAAAATCAAGTTCCTCAAATTCAATCCGTCTTGGTCGGGCTTCTTCTAAAGCGGTAAGGCTTTCTTTGGCTTCCTTATCATCAGGATTGTTTTCGAGATATGCTCGTACATCATTTGCTTTCTCAACAACATTGCCCGCTATCCACCGTTCAGCAATTTCATATTCCTGTTGTAGCGGATTGTAGAACAACCGCCCGTGCAAGGCTTCTTTCAGCGTATAGGCAGGCAGGCTGCTGATTTCGGACATAAAATCCAAATCCACGCTTCCGTATTTGTTCAGCGATGACGCTAAAGCCTCTTCGGGATTGTCGGTTGCTAATGTGGTAGTAGAAAAACTAACGGGGCGGCTGAATATATCTGCTTTGTGAATTACGCCCCCGATAATACGCTCCAGATACGGTATTTCCTTACCTGCGCTGTCTGTCTTTATGAGCTTGGCATTGTCGGCAGCATTCAGATTGCCGTATTTTTTAGTAAAGGCATCATAAAGGAGGTTCAGCGTTTCCCGTTCTTCCTTGTGTTCGGTTTGCCTTTCAGCTTCTTTTTGATAGAGGTTAATATAACTGTCCCTTACGGCAATATAGGCTTCGGCTCTTGCTTTTTGTAAAGTCGGTAATTGCAATGTATGAAAGGTTGCTGATGATTTTTCTTCGTTTCTTTCGACATCTTGCAGATAACCAACCCAACCATTATCCGCAACAAGGCAATCATTACGGTGGAATGATTGCAGTTCGCCACTATACGGGGTAGGTTCGGGAATGGCGTTATTAATGGCATTGGGAACGGCTGACTTATCAGTCTGGCCATTCCCGTTTATTTGTGAAAACAGGTCGCCAATTGCTTCCTGATTTTTGCTGTTTATCTTTGGAGTACCGTTAGCAGTACCGTTGGTTTTTGGCGGTATATAGGTTTGCTGCAATGCACCACTGAACAGATCGGTTTGGCGACCTATTGTATCTCTGCTTTTTCGGGTGCTTTGCTTTTTGCTTCGGGTAGTTCTTTTGGGTAACGCAATTACGGCAACAGGTTCGCCCGCACTTTCAAACAGGTCGAAAATGCTTAGTTGTTTCAATTCCTGCGGGCTTTCCTGACGGACTACCGGAGTTGGTTCGGGTTGTAGTTTTTGCCGAATGGTTACAGGCTCTATTACCGGAGGTATAACCTTTGGCTCAATCGGAATTTGTATAATAGGCTCATCGTTCCGTTTGCCTTTGTATAAACCCAAATTCAGATGCTTACCGAAATCTTCGGAAAGCATTTGTTTCAAATCTTTGGCAATCCCATCAACACCATTTTTATGCGTATAGATTAAGGCAGGCTGTCCGTATGGGTCAGTATCTAATTTGTAGTCTGTATGCACAATCCTTGCACTGTTTTGAAACAAGGCATTGCCTGGTGTATTGTATTCGGTTGGATTGCTTCGGCAAAACAGATCTTCCCTGTCGGTCAGATTTTCTTTTGCCGTATTTTTTTGCAGGATAATCAGGTCGCTTCCCACTTCCGTACCTGCATATTCTGTAAACAGGTTGTTAGGTAATCTTACAACCGATACCAAATTATTATCCTGCATTAACGCCCTGCGTATGGGTTCGTTTTTAGGGCTGTTCAATATGCCTTGTGAAGTGATATAAACTAACAAACCACCCTCACGGAGCATATCAGCACCTTTCAGAAAGAAGTAATTGTGTATGCTTCGGGCAGCCTGTATTTTTGCATTGTCCTTGCTTCGGGAATAAGAAAGGTCGAATACGGAAGTATCGCCAAAAGGAATGTTACTGGCTACTACATCATAGCTGTTTTGTTCCCTTTCGGGAATTTCCTCAAAACCGCTTACACGTACATTGCTTTCGGGATAGAGCTGCTTTAAAATCTTGCCTGTCAGCAAGTCCTTTTCATAGGCAGTAACATTGGCTTTTTGACTTTCCGAAAAGGATTGTATGAATGAGCCGATACCTGCGGAGGGTTCGAGGAATTTATCAATATGCAGACCGCTATCCCGCAAGGCTGATGAAATGGCATCTATGACCTCTGGCGGGGTATAAAAAGCCGTTAAAACAGAACTTTTCATACTATCCACATACCTGCGGTATTGCTTATCGTCTTCGGAATTTTCTTTGAGTAGTTGGTGGAGTTCCTGCGTAATCGGAAAGAGGTCGTGTTCCGTTTTTCTCCAATTATTGATGTCTATTTCATTTTCAAAGGGGTTCAGAACGAATTTAAGACCGCCAAATCCGCTGTATTGCATCATTAGCAGTCTTTCGCCTACGGTGGCTTGCCGTTTCTCCTTTTCCAGTTTAAAAACAATTCGCAGGGCATCAATATTCTGTTGGAGATGGAACCGCTTACTGAAGCCCATTTTCCTCAATCCATATTGCGATGGTTCCGGTCAGTTCGGTATAGAGTAAATCGAACTCAAACCCGTGGATGAAATCATCGGTTAATTCATATCCTGCAAATACAGGTTCGCAAACAGGAAACATTTTCAGGGCGAACGGTCGCAGTTCCTCATCTGCCATTATGGTATCAAACTCATTGCATACCACTTTAAAAACCGTGTCGAACTTGGAGAAGTGTAAGCCCTCAAACAATATGTAATTAGCTATTTCATTGCATTGCTCTAAGGCGTTTCCCGACCGGAACGCCCCCTCATAAGCGTTGGCAGCCCACGAAGACCGTTGGTCTATAAATTTTTGGTCGTGTACCTTTTCGGGGAAGCTGCTGTTTAATAATTCTTGCAGTCGTAATCTGAAATACGATAGGTCTTTTTGCTGTACGTCCATACTATATTTTGTTTAGAATTTTACTTAAATCCTAAAATTATAAGCGAAAGCAAATGCCTTTGTGAATGTTGCAGGGTTTGGCTTTGAGAGGCGGTATTTGGCGTAATGGACAATAAAAAACCTCTGAAAAATTCAGAGGTTCATTTTTATGGCTTGTTAAGGATTTGGAGCATCCTGCCGACTTCAATATCCATTCGAGAAAAGGCAAACCATTTTTTGCCCAGGTCTTTGAGCGATGCCCCTATATGGTAAAGCTCTGTATTGTCAATAATTAAAAAACGGTCGTGGGCATCGGAGAAAATCTCAATATCTATTACAGTATATTGGCTGTTGTAGCGTTGTAAATCCAACCGTAACTGGTGACTGATACTTTTGGTAAGGATAGTGGCAGTTACATTATCATTGCGCTTACCCAATAAAGTAAGCACCGTATCATCCACATAATTATCAAGCAGGATAATGGAACTTCCGGCACTACGGATAATATCAGAAACAAAAGCATAGGCATCAAAAACCTGTCCGTTGTAAAAGATACCTTTTTCGCTGTGCAGCTTGTCGCTTTCCAAAGCCTTAAAAATCTCTTCAAATTTTTGGTCGGCTTCCAGTTGTTTCAATTCAATATTATCTAGCCGATGAAACAAAGAAGCATTGCTAATGAGCATACGCCGCATTTCTACAAAGGCTTCCATTATTTGAACACTCATTCTTACCGCTATGTCCGAACGGAGTATGGCAGATGCCATTGCAACCCCCTGTTCGGTAAAAGCATAGGGTAAATAACGTCTGCCACCGTAATTTAAACTTGAGGTTCCAAATTGGAACCTCAAGTTTTCAACTTCCTTTTCAGTCAGTTGAAAGCAGAACGAAGCAGGAAAACGCTCGATATTCCGTTTTACGGCTTTGTTGAGGTTCTTTGTTTCCACCTGATACAAGGCAGCAAGGTCACTATCCAACATTACTTGTTTGCCCCGAATAGTATAAATCAGGTTCCTTATTTCTTTGGGTATAATAGACGATTTATTTTCCATTACGCTTATTGCTTTTGTTTTTTTCAAACTCAAAGGAGGTTTCTGCATTTTCTTTCAGCACGATATAAGCATCGAATTTCTTTCCGGCTTTGCTCGTCATTCCTTTGATTAAAGCCGTTTTACCCTTATTGATAAGGCTTACAATATTTTCGATACTGATTTGTACCCCGCAGACGGTACGGAACTGCACCCAATTACAAGCCTCATCAGAACATTTCACAATCTTGTCACGAATGATGAGTTGCTGACTTTTGCATTTCGGACAGGTCAATTTTGGCTGATTAGTATTTGCAATAGAAGTTTGCAGCAGTTCATCGGTAATAGATTTCGCATAGGTTTCCATTTCCTTTTGAAATGCTCCGGCATCCGCTTCGTTGTTTTCAATTTTCTGCAATGCCAGTTCCCATTCTGCGGTCATAGCTACATCTGCAATCTTGCGTTCTTTAACAAGCCCGTACACCTGCAATCCTTTTTCTGTAGGTATTAAAGAACGCTTATCCCTTTGGATATAATTACGGGTAAACAAGGTTTCGATAATGGCGGCTCTTGTAGCCGGAGTACCAATACCAATATTTTTCAGGGCTTTCCGTTCTTCCTCGTTTTCAATTTCTTTTCCGGCGGTTTCCATAGCCGATAGAAGCCCGGCTTCGGTATAAAGGACTGGTGGTTTGGTCTGCTTTTCCAAAACGGCAGCTTCTTTTATTTTGAGTTCATCGCCTTTAGTCAGTTCGGGTAGTTCCTGCACTGGCTCTTCGCCATCATCGGTAAAACTTCCTTTGATGGAACGCCAACCTGCTTCCTGAATTTTACAACCTTTTGCCGTAAAATCGTAGTGCAACACCTGCAATGATACATCGGTTATCTCTTTGACACAGGCTTGTGATATGGCTTCGAGCAGGCGAAGTGCAATCATATTGTAAATCTTATCTTCATCTGCATTCAGTACAGACGGCACTTTGTCGGTAATCAATAAACCGTGATGGTCCGTTACACGGAGGTCATTCACGATACGTTTATTGAACCGTCCCCATTTGATTTTGGTAAGGGCTTGTTTGCAATCTTCACGGTTCTGCAATGCCCGCACAAGGTTGGGAATTTCTGCCCACATATCTTCGGGTATGTATTTGCTTCCGGTACGGGGATAAGTAATAAACTTCTTTTCGTACAGGCTTTGCGCAATATTGAGCGTTGCTTCAGCAGATAATTTCAGCCTTTTGTTGGCTTCTTTTTGCAAGCCCGTCAAATCAAAAAGCAAGGGCGGTTGTTCTGTAACGCTTTTGGTTTCTACCGATGTAACGGTTGCAATTTCATTGCGCTGAATGGCTTTCAGCGTATCATCAGCAAGATGCTTTTCATCCCACTTGGTAACGGAAATACTTTTGAAATCAACCTGTGCTTTGTGATGTAGCAATTGTATCTGCCAATATTTCTTTACAGAGAAATTTTTGTTTTCGAGATAGCGTTTGCATATCAAAGCCAACGTCGGAGTTTGCACTCTTCCGAGCGAGTAAATACCATTGCCTGCGGCAATGCTCAACGCCTGTGTAGCGTTGATGCCTACAAGCCAATCGGCACGGCTTCTGCCTTGTGCAGCCTGATATAACCCGTCAAATTCTTTTCCGTTTTTAAGGTTGTCAAAGCCCTGCCTAATTGCCTTTTCTGTAAGCGAACTAATCCAAAGGCGTTCAAACGGCTTGTTGCATTTCAGGTATTCATAAATGTACCTAAAAATGAGTTCGCCCTCACGACCTGCATCTGTCGCCACGATAATGCTATCGCTTTTATTGAACAATTCTTTGATTACTTTCAGTTGCTTTAATGCGCCAGCATCGGCAGTATAGCCTTTATCTTTTTTGACTTTGCGAACGGTCAATAAAAACGGGTTAGGCAATATAGGCAAAGCGGCTTTGTCAAATCCCGTAATCCCATAATCTTCGGGCATTCCCAGTCCTATTAAATGACCGAATGCCCACGTAACAAAATAGCCGTTACCTGTCAGGTAGCCGTCCTTTTTTTCAGATGCTCCCAACAAGCCGGCTATCTCCCTTGCTACGCTTGGTTTTTCTGCTATAATTGTTTTCATACTGTATTACATTTTTCTGCCTTTGGATTTTGCAGGAGTTTCGGGTTTTTCTTGTTGTTCCTGCTGCTTTTCATTTTTCGGTCTTTGTTGCCCGGACTTCAAAGGCTCTTTGATGTTCTTGGTTGCTTCATTGGTCTTACCCTCTGAATTAACGGCAGTCTGTGTTTTATGGGTTTCGGCAGTTTCTACCCGTGCTTTATACTGACCGGGAAATTCAAAGTTGGTCTTTCCGGTATCTTTGTCGAAAGTGATATAACCCTTGTAGGGTTGGTCTTTTTTATCTTTCAATTCCACATATATGGTTTGCCCGGCTTTGAATTTGTTGTACTGCTCATCGTCCAGTTCTTTGCCCCTGAAAGTTTTCGGAGCTTCCTGCGGTTGGCTTTGCTGATTATTCTGCTGATTGCCCTGTTGATTGGTTTGTTGGTTGGTTTGCGCCTGCTGATGGTTATTGCTTCTGTCAAACAGGAACTCTACATATCGTTTGTCCGCATTAAACTGTACCATTGCAGAAAACTCTGTTCCTTTGGTAGAAATCATACCTTGCAGATAAAGCGGTTTGCCTTCCATTAAGGTTTGCTTTTGCTCGTCATTCAGTTTCACACCTTTTAACTCATCAGGTATTTTTATGAAATCAGTTCGCAATGCCACTACATCATTGGTAAGCCTGTCAATGCTGATAATAGACGGCATCAGTTCGCCCGTTTTAGAATTTACCAAATTGACTACACGCCCCATATTGCCCGTTTCAAGCAGGTTTTTCTTGTCTTCGTCCGTAAACTTGTGACCGAAAAACTCAAAATGGAGGTTAGGCTCTTTTTTGATACCGTGTATTGCCACGATAACATTACCGTCTTCCGCTTGCTGTAAAGACAAGCGGGCATCCGTGCGCAGAATAGAACCGCCGAGGTTAATGCCTATCGGTAAGAGTTCATTGGTTTTGTAACCTCTTAATAGAGGGTCAAGCAGGTTTCTTTTTTCAAGATACTCTTTGCTTAATCCGAGGTTTTTCATTGTGTCCCAATCAATCTGCTCCGGCTTGTAGCGATATTCACTCGTTTCCGTTGTTGTTTGTGCTGTTGCCATATTATTTTGATTTTCTTGTTTTTTGTCCTGTTGCGGTTCTGCCTTTACTTCGAGTTCTTTCAGCACTTTCTCGCCATCGGGAGTGGGCTTATCTACGTGCTTTTGTAATTCCTGTGCTTTTTCAGCAGCAATAGGGGCGGGTACTTTGAAGAAAGTAAAGTTTGTAGGGTTCTTTAACTGGCTGAAAAAATTGGAAAAGAAGTTGGAAAAGAAATCGCCGCTTTTGTCCACACGCATAAACTGGTTTTGGTTTTTCTTCGTGGGTTCGACGGTTTCCATTTTCCCGTTTTCGTCGATACTCTTCACTGCCTGGATTTTCATTTTTTCTTTATCCAGTACGAGTAATATGTCCGAAAGCTGTTCGGGCATTTCCTGTTTATTAGTTGTTTCTTCACTCATATTCTGAAAATTTTAAAAGTTCGCTGTCGAATGTAAAGGAAGCCTGCACCGTATTGCACTATGTGGCACTCAAAGGCAGTGTTTGTCACTTATTGGCATCCAGTTTGGGCAAAGGCGGGTTAAAACTTTCCCTGATGAACTGATGCACATCGGATAGTTTGTAATACAATTTTCCGCTGATGGTATAGTAAGGCAGCTTACCGATGGAGCGATACCGTTGCAGGGAACGGTTGCTGATTTTCAGCATTTGTAATAAATCCTGATTATCCAGTAATTCTTCTCCGTCTATGCTATTGCGCTTCTTTTGTAAATCGTCTATGTGGTTGCCGAGAATGTCAAGCCTATCCATTATGCGTTCCATCCACGCCACAAATTCCATTTTGTCGATATTCATACCCAAAACTTTTACTTATTACCTGATTTTAGCTTTCTGCCTTGTTTAATGTAGCTTTTGCCTTTCGCCATAAGCTGCTCCACATACTCATCGGTAGTTTGTACGGCATTGGCGTTAAGCATTTCCTTGATAGCACCAATCGTATAGTAATACTGCCCGTACATTTTTGAAAAGGCTATCTGCCCGTTGGTGCGCATACGCCACAATGTTTTTTCGCTGATGTGGAGGTACTGGCAGACTTCGTGATTGTTGAGCCACAAACTATCATAGCTTGTATCTTCCAGTTTCAGGATATATTCGCTAATGGCTTTCAACCGTTCGTTAAGGTGCTGCCACACTTCTTCGTCAACTGTTATTATATTCATTGCGCTGTCGTTTAATGTTCACAGGGCAAAATTCAGAATTGTGGCAGTGTTTGTCCGCCAATGCTTGCCAATTGAAAAAGCGGTTTTTTGAAAATTTTACAATTTGCCGGAAAGCCTTATTAAATAAGCGTTTCGGCAGATTTTCCGATTTTGGGATAAGGAAATATGCCCGTTCGCCAATTGCCATATATTGGCGAACGCAGGCACAAAAAAAAGCAATACGGAATGCGTATTGCTTTCAAAGCCTTTATTGATGGAGTGTTTATAAGTCTTTATCCATATATTCTTCCAGTGCTTGTTTCAACTGGTCTAAAAACAAGGTGCGAGAGCCTGCACGGGTTTTCATACGGTGGAATGCGTGATGCACATCGGTCAGTGGTATTCGGAACAACACTTGTGAAATAGCAGTGAGCTTCCGGATGCCTAACTTACCTCCTGAAATAGCACCTGATGCGTAGAGGGCATACGTTAGCTCAATCAGAGCATTCTTGCTGTCCGTCCAGGATAGCTCTTTAATTTCGCTGGCGCTACTGAAAAATGTATCGGAATTTTCTTCGGGGCTGATTTTGGTTAAGAGGTAGGCGTATAAGAGGTCGTTGGCGAGGATGCGGGCTACTTTGTAATCGTAATAGGTAGAGAATTGCGGGTCGATTTCAAATACGTAACTATTAAGCCCATCGAGGTAGTTTATCTGCCCACGCTTAAAATATTCGTGGTCTTTATCCACCCTGCCCGAACGGTAGTAGCGATAAAAATGGGAGTTGCAGATGTGTTCCCTAAACTCAATCTTTAGCTCCGTTAAATGGTTCGAGAAATAGTTATGATATATTTTCCCGTTATTGACCGGGCACGAGGTTTCTATCCGGTAGAGCTTGTTATAATAGATGAGTTTGCCCAGGATTTGGGGCTTAATCATTTTAAAGAACTCAATCTCTTTTGCATCGTTCTCAAATTCCGAACTTAGCACACATTCTTTTGCCGAAACCAATAGCTCCTGAAGAAAGACCGTCATTTGAAAAGCCTCTTCAATTAGCCCCGAGCACGTAATTGACAGTTTCCGTTCCTGCTCCTGAATTTCGGTAACAATAGTTCCTAATAACTTTCTCATAGTAGGGAGGATTACGTTATCAATATCAGAGTACCTTAGCAAATGTTATTAATAAACAGCACTTTAACCGCCAATATTCCCCTACAATGGGGAATATTTTAGCTATTTTCCCCTATGAAAACCGTCGTTTGCATCACTTAGTCACTCATAATCAATAAATACTTAATTTTTAATCTTAAATTTGTGGTTGCGTATTGATGCAACAAAATGAATTGTGATTTAGCGAAATATGAGTACATTATTTATCAAAAATATGGTCTGCAACCGTTGTATTCTCGTAGTTCAGAACGAACTCGACAAACTCGGCATAGAGGCTACCAATATAAAACTGGGCGAAATAATCCTTAAAAAAGATTTAACCACAGCAGAGCGTGAGGCATTGGAAAACGTTTTAGACCCTTTGGGTTTTCAGGTCATCGACGACAAGAAGAGCCGGATGATTGAGAAAATAAAGAACGTTATCATTGACCTGGTGCACCATCAGGACAACGATGCGAAAACCAATCTTTCGGATGTGTTGAGCGATGCGCTGCACCACGATTACAACTACCTTAGCAACCTGTTTTCCGATATTGAGGGTACGACCATTGAGAAGTACTTTATCGCACAGAAAGTAGAAAAGATAAAAGAACTGTTGGTGTACGATGAGCTGTCGTTAAGCGAGATTGCCGACCGTATGAATTATTCGAGCGTGGCATATTTGAGCAACCAGTTCAAGAAAGTAACAGGGCTTACACCGAGCCATTTCAAGCAGATAAGGGAAGACAAGCGCAAGCCACTGGATAAGGTTTAAGTAAATCTTACAAATCAAACCCAGAATTTCACAATAGAACTCCTCTTTATTGTTGCCACCTTTGCATTATGAAAATAAAGCAATCGAGATATGGCAACCAATAAAGAAACAATTTACATTCCTTTAGAGGATGTAGAAAGCGAGCACTGTGCATTAATCGTCGAAAAAGGACTGGCACAGGTAAAAGGCGTAGAAACCCACAAAGTAGAGCTAAATAACCGCAGGGCGGCTATTACCGTTAATGATAACGAGGTAGTAGGCGAAGCTGTAAAAGCAATTAAAGATTTAGGCTACGGCGTTCCCACTGTTAAAAAGACTTATCCCGTTTTAGGTATGACCTGTGCATCTTGTGCAGGCAGTGCCGAGAGTATGGCAAAATATACGCCGGGCGTAGTAAGTGCCGAAGTGAATTACGGTACGGGAAACCTCAACGTTGAATTCCTGCCGAATATAACCAATTCCGAGCAAATCAGGAAAGCGGTACAGGACGGCGGTTATGACCTATTGCTCGAAGACGAGAGCAAGCAACAGGAAACTTTAGAAGCTATCCACGCCGAAAAATTCAGAAAACTTAAAAACAAAACCATTTGGGCAGTAATCCTATCGCTACCGGTGGTCATTATCGGTATGTTCTTTATGGATATGCCTTACGGTAATGAAATAATGTGGGCATTCGCCACTCCGGTAGTTTTATGGTTAGGTAAAGACTTCTTTATCAATGCGTGGAAGCAGGCGAAACACCGTTCTGCCAATATGGACACACTTGTCGCATTGAGTACAGGTATCGCCTATATATTCAGCGTATTCAATATGCTGTTTATGGACTTTTGGCATCAAAGAGGTTTACACGCACACGTGTACTTTGAAGCCGCAGCCGTAATCGTTGCCTTTATTTTATTGGGCAAGCTATTGGAAGAAAAAGCCAAAGGCAATACCTCATCAGCCATTAAAAAGCTGATGGGCTTGCAACCGAAAACGGTTATCGTAATAGAAGCAGACGGCACGGAAAGACAAAAAGCCATCGAAGATGTAAACGCAGGCGATATTATTTTGGTTAAGCCGGGCGAAAAAATTGCGGTGGATGGTACAGTTGTATCGGGCAATTCGTATGTAGATGAAAGTATGCTAAGCGGCGAACCTGTTCCGGTACTGAAAAAGGAAAACGAAAAGGTATTTGCCGGAACCATCAACCAAAAAGGTAGCTTCCAGTTCAAGGCGGTAAAAGTGGGTAAAGAAACAATGCTTGCCCAAATCATCAAAATGGTGCAGGATGCACAGGGAAGTAAAGCACCCGTACAAAAACTGGTGGATAAAATCGCAGGTATTTTCGTTCCGGTAGTAATCGGTATTGCTATCCTGACATTTATTCTTTGGTTCTTCTTAGGAGGCGAGAATGGTGTTGTACAAGGTCTTTTAGCAGCCGTTACTGTATTGGTTATTGCTTGTCCTTGTGCTTTAGGCTTGGCTACTCCTACCGCTATTATGGTGGGCGTTGGTAAGGGTGCAGAAAACGGCATCCTGATTAAAGATGCGGAAAGTTTGGAATTAGCGAAGAAAGTAAACGCTATCGTGCTGGATAAAACAGGTACGATTACCGAGGGAAGACCACAGGTTACAGGCATCCAATGGCTGAACAATGACGATGCGACGAAAGATGTTTTATTGAGCATTGAAAAGCAATCGGAGCACCCATTAGCGGAAGCCGTTGTGAAAAATTTGGAGGGCGTTTCTACAACTTTATTATCAAACTTCGACAGTATAACAGGTAAAGGCGCAAAAGCCGATTACAACAGCGACACTTACTATGTAGGTAATAAAAAACTGTTAGCCGAAAACAACATTACCATTGCCGACCAACTGCAAAAGCAGGCGGACGAATGGGGCACACAGTCTAAAACCGTTATATGGTTTGCAAACAGTAAACAAGCTCTTTCTGTAATCGCTATTTCCGACAAAATTAAAGAGACATCGGTACAGGCTATCAAAGAAATGCAGGATGCGGATATCGAACTGTATATGTTGACGGGAGATAATGAGGCTACCGCCAAAGCTATCGCCGAGCAAACTGGTATCAAGCATTACAAAGCCGAAGTTTTGCCACAGCACAAAGCTGATTTTGTGAAAGAACTGCAACAGCAAGGCAAAGTAGTAGCAATGGTTGGCGACGGTATCAATGACAGTACAGCACTGGCAACTGCCGATGTAAGTATCGCAATGGGTAAAGGTTCGGATATCGCAATGGACGTGGCGAAGATGACCATTATTTCATCAGACCTTACCAAAATACCTCAAGCCATAAGACTATCAAAACAAACCGTATCAACCATTAAGCAGAACCTGTTTTGGGCATTTATCTATAACCTTATAGGTATTCCGATTGCAGCAGGTATTCTTTACCCAATCAATGGTTTCTTACTAAACCCAATGATTGCCGGAGCCGCAATGGCGTTGAGTAGTGTAAGTGTGGTAAGTAACAGTTTACGTTTGAAATGGAAGAAGTAAACCGATAAATCACACAAAGAATATTAAAATAGATAGAAACGTTTTGCTGCTGATATTTGCAGCAGTGAAACAATAATCACAAGTAAATATGGGACAAGACCACGGACACAGCCACTCGCATACTGCGAATAAAAAGACCCTGACCATTAGCTTGGTAATCATCACTACATATATGGTAGTGGAGGTAGTGGGAGGTTTTCTGACAAACAGCCTTGCCTTATTAGCCGATGCCGGACATATGTTGAGTGATGCAATATCGCTTTTCATTGCGCTGATGGCCTTTAAGTTCAGCAGTAAAATAGCCGATTACAGTAAGACCTACGGCTATAAGCGCTTTGAAATACTTGCAGCAGTTATCAACGGTGCAACACTTATCCTGATTTCAGTTTATATCATTTACGAGGCGATAGAACGCTTTCAGAGCCCACCGGAAATTCAATCAGGAGGTATGCTCATTGTAGCAATTGTAGGCTTATTGGTTAATGTGCTTGTAGCCTGGATAATGATGCGTGGTGCTGACGTAAAGGAAAACCTCAATATGCGTGGAGCCTACCTGCACGTCATCAGTGATATGCTCGGTTCGGTTGGTGCAATTATCGCAGCGTTGCTCATTATGTTTTTCGGTTGGGGGTGGGCAGACCCGTTGGCAAGCGTTATTGTTTCGATACTGGTATTGAGAAGTGGGTATTTAGTTACTAAATCATCGGTACACGTATTGATGGAAGGCACACCCGAAAATGTTGAAGTGGATAAGGTCAATGAAAAAATCCTTAAAACCGATGGTATTAAAAGTATTCACGACCTGCATATTTGGACAATTACAAGTGGATTGAATGCACTTACGTGCCACGCCGTTGTAAATGAAAAAATGACTATCGAAGAAAGTGAAATATTACTTCGTAAAGTAGAACACGAATTAGAGCATATGAATATCCATCACGTTACCATCCAGTTGGAAACACCAGCACATCTACACGATAATTCGGTGCTATGTATTGTAAAGGCTGAACCGTCAGCACACGACCATCATAATCATTAATCTTACTGGAATAAAATCAAGTTTTTAATCTCTAAAAAATAAATAGAAATGAAAGTGAACAAATTATTGATAGGCGTATTTGCCTCCTTAGCGATTTTCTTAGCATCTTGCGGGGGCGATACCAAAACAGCAAAAGACGGACACGCACACACCGAGGGCGACGGGCACGACCACGCTACGGAACAGGTGGTTGAAAAACCCGCCGAAAAAATTACAGCAAAAGACAGGAACGAAAAAGGCGAGCTGATTGATGCCCACGGACATTTGATTACAGGCTGTCCCGGTCATAAAGAAATGATAGGTTCAGAGGGTGATATGTGTCCGAAATGTGAGTATATGACTATGATACCTATCACTTGGGATATTACCGGGGTTGATACCGTAAGGGTAACAACATTGTCTGATTACAATCCTCCTGCCGACAAACTGAAAAAATAATGTAGAACTTAGCTTTATTGCGTTTGCTAAAACGGCGGTTCCTTAATTGGGACTGTCGTTTTTTTTATTCTAATTCTTTACAGAAATAATATTAGGTAGGTTTTATTTATATAGCCTTATATTACGAAATATCAAATCAGTAAATCTTACAATTCAAACAAGGAATTTTACAAAGCATTTCTTTTGCAAGGGACTGATATTTGTTAGAAACAGTATAAAATCTATTTCTTAATTTTTTAAATTTTATATTATGATACAAACAAAATTTCAATCGTGTATCGAGGCTTGCCTGAAGTGCGTAGCTATCTGTAACCAATGTGCCATTGCTTGTTTAAATGAAGATGATGTTGCACACGTAAAGAAATGTATCCAGTTAGACCTGGAATGTGCAGCTATTTGCCAAGCGGCAGCAAACGTATTAAGTCTTGATGGTAAATTTAGCAAAGAGATTTGCAAACTATGTGCTGACATTTGCAACGCTTGTGCTGAAGAGTGTGAGAAACACGCTGCAATGGGTATGGAGCATTGTAAAGAATGTGCAGAAGCGTGCAGAGCTTGTGCAAAGGCTTGTGAGGAAATGGCAGCGTAATACTGGTATTTTTTTTTGTTTAAAATTTAGAGGGTTATTGCAGCCCTCTTTTTTGTGCCCTGTCCAATCAGTAAATATCACAAATCAAACAGGGAAAAGCGTAATGAGGAAGTGACCTTATGTACTGAAATTTGCACTATCAGATAACAAAATAAAATCTCAAATAGAAATGAAAAAGTTAGTGTTAGCATTGTCGGTAATCGCATTTACTGCCTGTAACAACAATCAGCAAAAAGACAAGACCACACAGGAGAGCAATCAGCCTGTAATAGAAGAAACAGTTGCCCCCGCAGAAACAGGGAACGAAAATGTAATTACCATTAGCGGCGGCGATGATATGAAATTCGACAAAACCGAACTGAAAGCCAAAGCAGGCGAAACCGTAAAGCTCATTTTAAAGCACATCGGAAAAGCACCGATTGAGGCAATGGGGCACAATGTTGTTATACTTGCCCAGGGCACAGACTTCAACACTTTTGCCAATGCTGCGATAGATGCTAAGGACAACGGCTACATACCTAAAGGAATGGAAAACGCCGTAATCGCAAAAACGGATATGATTGGCGGTGGGCAAACCACAGAAATTACCTTTACGGCTCCGGCAAAAGGCTCGTATGATTTCCTGTGCTCGTTTCCCGGTCATTACATCTATATGAAAGGTAAATTAATCGTGGAATAACACGGCGATTTCAAAATCAGTAAAAATCACAAATCTTACAGGGAATACCATAATAGTAACACCTCGTTTAATACGGAAATTTGTATCACAATAAAAAATAAGTTCAAATGAAAAATGTAGAATTAAGCATACCAGATATGCAAAGTGCACACTGCCAGTCGAGAGTAAACGGAGCAATCAAAGACATTGACGGCATTAAAGTAGAAAAACTGGAAGCAGGAAAATTATCTGTTTCAGTTGAAAACGACGAAGTGAAAGAAGAGTTGGTTGAGGCGATTGAAAAAGCAGGCTACAAAGTTGGCGGCGACGACAGCGGAAAGGCTTCAAGTTGTTCAACAGGATGCTGCGGATAAGTTTTGGACAGTCCCGGAGCAAGCACACCAGTACTTCTCCGGTATTTTTTACCAAAGCTACCCAGCGTATGAAACAGTTAAATCTCGTTCCATAAATAAAAAGCAATGTTACAGAAACAAAATTCAGGCGACTGTTCGGAGATAATGACGAAAGTTTGCAATGTAGCAGACCGGATTATACAGAACAGGTTGGACACAGGTAAATCTGCACCGTTTGCCGTACAGCTTACAAACGAATTGAAAGCAGATTATCACCAGTTGAACAATCTGTTCCTTGTTAAATATGATATGAGCCTTGAAATTATCTATATCAGGCGCATTATCGAAAAGGTAAAAGAGTTACTGGTGTACACCGAGCAATCGCTGTCACAAATCGCAAAGGCGTTAGGCTATCAAAAGCCGACGGAACTGTCCGAGCAATTAATGACCTATACGGGATTAACGTCTGCCCATTTTAAGCAGATACGAAAAAACAAGCTCGAAATCATCAGAAGACAACAGGAAAAGCAAAACGAACTATAATTATCAGAACAGCAAACTTTTAAATAGAAGTCTTTATGAAACCTCGCTTTGTGTACAGGAGCAGAGGTTTTCTTTTTATCAGCAATGCAAGACATTAAAAACCGAGGGATGAAGAAATACACGTGGCGAACACATAAAATTATAAAGGAAACCGAAGATACCATTACCCTATACTTTGACACGGAGCAGCAGGCGTTTACCTACCTGCCCGGTCAGTACCTCAACATCAGGCTTACCGTAAACGGCGAACTGCTCATACGTTCGTATTCGTTCAGTTCTGTGCCGTCTGACGAATTTCCCGCCATTACTATTAAAAGGGTTACAGGTGGAAAGATGAGCAATTACATCTTAAATAATGCAGACAACATCGAAGCCTGGGAAATAGAAGCCCCATTTGGCAGCTTTGTTTTAGAAAAACCGATAGCCGAGCAATCCCAAATTGTTTTACTGGCAGGCGGTAGCGGTATTTCCCCGTTATACGCAATGCTGAAAAGCGTTGAAAACAGCAATCGGATACCCTTACTGGTGTACAGCAATAAAACACCGGAAGAAACCATATTTTGGAATGAACTGGAAGCGATGCAGGCAGCGCAAGAATTGAATATTTGTTATTCCTTTACTGCACCTGATTTTATTTCCACCAAACTCAACCACGTTGCAGGCAGGTTCAATCTGCTTGTTTTACGTTCGGTCATTAAAAGACTGGTTGGCGATGTTGCTGCAGCCCATTATTACATCTGCGGACCCAACGGGCTGATGGATTTGTACCAGGATGCCTTAACGGGCTTGTACATTCCCGAAGACCATATCCATTTGGAATACTTCGACCCGGTTCCGGGGAATGCGGGCGATTTGGAAACGGACGGTACTGTTAAAGATGTGATTGTAAACTATTACGAGGACTACTACGAGAACGAGGAAAAGCAAACGTATGAATGCACATCGCTCATTGAGGTACAGCCGAAGCAGTCGCTTCTGGATGCGATGAAAGAGCACCATATCAAAGTGGCGAGTTCCTGTAAGAATGGAACCTGCGGGGCTTGTTGGGCAGTAAAAACCGATGGCGAAGTTCGGATGCTCCATAACGGGGCACTGACAGAACAGGATATCGCAGAGGGAATAATTTTGCTTTGCCAAAGCTACCCGATGAATGCCGATGTTTGTGTGACGGTGCAGTAAATACCGGGTATAGAAAAAAGGCAAAATATCAGTTTCAGCTATTATTTTGCACTTTGTTTTTTTAGAAATCCATTACCGCATCAAGACCCCTTTTCAACCCTTTGAACGTGCTTACTTTTTCGATGGCAAGGATTGCGCCCTTTACATAAGGTTCGGCACTGTTTCCCGCATCGTGCCTTAAAATCAGCTTTTCGTCCGGCATTCCAAAGATGGCTTCAATACCCAACACGTGACCCGGAAGCCTTACAGCGTGCACCTGTACGCCCTCAATATCTGCACCCCTTGTTTCTTTGCTGCCAATGGTGTCCTTAACGGGAACCGTAATATTCGATTGCTGTATGCCCGACAAACGATGCGCCAGTTCCGCTACCGAGCCGCTCGGCGCATCCACTTTGTTTTGGCTTGCGTAGTCTATGAGTTCATAATTGGGAATATACTGCGCAGCAATAGAAGCGAACTTGAATAGCAGGACGGCTGTAATGGCAAAGTTGCCTGCGGCAAGTACTGAAGTGTTATTATCGTTGGCTGCCTTTTCTATTTCGGTATAATCTTCATTAGTAAGTCCCGAAGTACCCACCACAACTTTTTTTCCTTTATTTAAGGCTGACAGGATATTCTTTTTGGCAATATCTGGTTTGGTAAATTCGACAAGTACATCAAAATCCACTTGCTCCAGTGCCTCTTCTATGGTTCCGAACAATGGGATTTCATCATTTCCGAAATCCAGGATTTCGGCTAAATTCTCTTGTTTATTGAAGCGTGACAAGCCGCCTGCCAGTTGCATTCCTTTTTCGTTATAAACACCTTTTGCGATTGCCGAGCCTGCCCACCCGGTGGCTCCGGCTATAAACACTTTTATCATACTTTAAAATCTTAATCGTTTTTTAGTGCCAGTTTGCGGAGCATTGCCGTACTCATACTATCGGTATAAGCACCATAAGCCGTAACCAAAATTCCTTTTAAACCGTCTTTCGAGGCAATGCCATACACCGTAGCCTCATCGCTTGGGTTGCTTTCGCCCTCATAGCGATAGACCTGCTCAATCTCAAAATCATCAATGGTATATTTGTTATCGCCGCAGATTAAACAGTTCTCTTCGAGATTGAAATCCACGTTATACCCCTCGTTGCGTAGGTTCTGTATTGCTACCAAAACCGTAGCGTATTTGTACGTTACATTTGTCATAGTAATAGTATTTTAAATTGCTGCTTACCGCTCCCGACTGTCCTGTCAGAAATCTTCTTTCAGCAGGTCTTTGAGCTTCCGGTGCTGTATGCACAGTTCGGCATACATTGTTTTCAGCCTGCTGTTTTCTTCGTTTAAATTTACCAATTCTACAAGAATATCCATCCCTAAATCCTTGTATTTGTGTTTCAGTTCAAAAATGTTCGTGCCGTAAACGCCGTATTTCTCGAAAAGTTCCAGTCCGCTTTTACCTGCGTTGTAATCTTTCAGCACCTTTAAAACCTGATGTTCGTTGCTCTTTTTGTTCTTCATTTTTATACGGATGTTGTCTATTACAAAATTCCGTAAGATGGTCGGAAGTAGCTATGTACTTTTCCTTATTTAGTTTATGATATTTAATGTTACTGCACCGATTTTCATAAAATTTCACAAAACAAAGCCGGAATATCATAATAGTTTGTCGGGGGCAAATGCAGAATTTTGACCATTGAATAAAGGAACTTATACATTTTAGAAGATATGACACTATTAATAAAAGGAATGGTGTGCAATAGATGTACCTATGTTCTTGAACAGGAATTGACAGCTTTGGGTTTTGAGGTTTTGGATATAAAACTGGGGCAAGCCATCATAAAGGATACGACAGACTTTTCGCAGAAGTTGGGAGTAATCAAAACGATGCTGAAAGGCATCGGCTTGGAACTGATGTATGACAAAAACCAAAAGACAATAAACAGGATAAAAGAGTTGGTGGAGAAAGGTATCACGTTGCAACTGCAAAGCGGCACACCTACCAAATTCACAACCTTAATCAGTGGCAAGCTGCACAAGAACTACGATACATTGAGTGCCTTATTCTCTTCAGTGGAGGGAATTACACTCGAAAAGTACATCATTCGTCGGAAGATTGAAAAGGTAAAAGACCTTTTGGTACATACCGAAATGTCGCTGACCGAGATTGCCCACGTACTGGGGTACAGCAGTCAGGCATACCTTTCCAACCAGTTGAAAAAACACACGGGCTTTACATCAAGCTATTTCAAGCAGGTAAAGCAGGAACACGGGGAAGCCGTTACTATGCAGATGGACGAAGCGCAACCCCCGCATTAAGGGTTTTCCAATCCATCCCCCAAGCATTTTGCTATTTTTTTAATGCAGGCATCGGAGCTACTGAAACATCAGTAGCTCTGTTTGTTTCAGGCAGATACCACCAAATCAAAAAAGTAAATTTCACAACTTTTACCCGTCATTTCGTATAGCTGCACCTTAGCTGTAACCCGACCTTTGCCCCTGTATTTAAAATTTTCAAAGTTTAACTAAACAAAGAAGCGTAACAAAATAAATGTAAGATGAGAACAAGTAAAATTGGTTTGTTATCCCTCTTCCTTATCGGAGCCGGATTGATACAGAGTTGCAAACAAAAAGAAGAAAAACAGTTAAAAGATGAGCCTCCGGTAGTAACCGTAGCCACTATCAACAGTTCGGAAACCGAGCAATCCGTTTCCTATTCGGGTTCCATTGTTCCCGACAATATGACTACCATAAGTTTTGCCGTTCCCGGCACGATTAACAGTGTGGGTGTAAATGAGGGGCAGCGAGTGAGCAAAGGACAGTTTCTTGCAAGCATTGATGCCACCGAGTACGAAGCGGCATTGCAGATTGCCAATGCCAGTTTAGAGCAGAGCCAGGATGCGTTCAGAAGATTTGATGAACTGTACAAAAAAGGAAGTTTCCCTGAAAAGGATTACATCGACATCAAGACCAAAGTAGCGCAGGCAGAAGCCAACAAAAAAATCAACCGCAAGCGCATTGCCGACAGCCGTTTGCATTCGCCTACCAATGGTATAATTACCGTGAAAACTGCCGAGGTTGGCGGTATGGCAGCACCGGGCGTTCCTGCCTTTACCATTGTAAAAACAGATATGGTATATGCGCAGTTTGCCGTACCCGAAAGCGAAATCGGCAGCTTTAAACAAGGGATGCAGGTAGATGTGAATATTCCTACATTGCAACGCAATTTCACGGGTAAAATCACCATCATTAATCCCGTAGCCGATGAAATTTCAAAAGCATTTACCCTTAAAGTACGCTTGGACAATCCGGGCGGCGTGCTGATGCCGGGAATGATTACCGAAGTGCTTGCAGGCGTCCCGGTAAAGGTTAAGCAGGTACGTGTACCACTTACCGCCATCATCAACAATGTAGATAAAATCCCGCACGTGTACGTGGTAGATAAGAACAACACCGCTAAGCTGACGAGGGTTACAGTGGGCAAAATCGTAGGCGATGCGGTTATTATAACCGATGGTCTTAACGAAAGCCAGACCATTATCCTTGCCGGGCAAAATAACGTGAAAGACGGGCAGAAAGTAAAAGCGCAAACTACATCGGTAACAGCATCAGCCCCAAAATCTGAATAATTTATGAAAAGAAAGATAAACCTCATTGAAGCGGCAATGAAATTTCCGCAAGTACCGATAGCGATTACCGTTATTATGGTGTTTGCCGGGTTAATTTCATTAATGACGATGCCGAGAAGTGAAGACCCCCGTGTAACAGTTAGACAGGGGCTTGTTGTGGCTTTCTACCCCGGAGCCGACGAAGAGCAGATAGAGAAAGAAGTAACCGACAAGCTGGAACAATACCTGTTCGGTTTCGAGGAAATCAAAAAAGAAAAAACCCATTCGGAAAGTAAGCCCGGACAGGTGGTTGTAACGGTAGAATTGCAGGACTATGTAAAGGACACCAAAAAATTCTGGAATACTTTACAGCACGGTTTGGATGCCAATATGCCTTTAGCATTGCCACGGGGCGTACAGGGACCGTATGTGAACAGCGATTTCGGCGATGTGGTTGTTCAGATGATTGCCGTATCAGCCCCCGGTCGTTCTTACGCCCAGTTGGAAAACTATTTGGATGAACTGGAAGACGGCATTAAGACGATACCGTCCGTTTCCAAAATCAAGCGTTACGGCGGACAGAAGCAGCAGGTATTTATTACCCTGCGAGAAGATGTATTGAAGCAATACGGTTTCGGTATCAACGAAATCACAAACACATTAAGCCAACAGAATGTAACTATTCCGAGTGGCGATATTGAAATTGACAAAAACCGTTTCCTTATTTTCACGGATGCGCAGTATCAGAATGAAAATGAAATCGGGAACCTGATTGTATATAGTTCCCCGCAGGGCGGCAATATCCGTTTGCGGGATATAGCCAACATCGAGAGAAGATATGAAGACCTGAAAAGCAAAATTACCGTTTCAGGAAACGATGTAATGATGCTGACCGTAGAAATGCAGCCCGGACAGAACATTGTCGATTTGGGTAATGCGCTGACACAGAAAGTTGCTGAAGTAAAAGAAATCCTGCCATCAGATGTGCAGGTCAGCACCATTGTTGACCAACCCGAAGTGGTTGATATGAATTTGGGGCATTTCTTTATCGAGTTCGGTATCGCCATTGCAGCCGTTATCTTGGTCGTAATGCTCCTGCTGCCGTTCAGGGTTGCCACCATTTCAGCCATTGCAGCACCCGTTACCATTGCCGTAACATTTGCTATCCTCAATTTGTTGGGTATCGAAATGCACCAGGTTAGTTTGGCGGCAATGATTATCGTACTGGGGATGGTGGTCGATGATGCCATTATCGTAGTGGATAATTACATCGAGAAAGTGGACGAAAAAATACCGTCGTGGACTGCCGCCTGGCAGAGTGCCACGCAGTTGATGGTTCCCATTTTCACGGCTACGCTTACCATTGTCCTATCGTTTCTGCCGTTGGCATTTACGCTTACCGGGCTTACGAGAGAGTTTGTGCAATGGATACCGATTACCGTAAGCATAGCTTTGGCGGTTTCGTTCCTTGTAGCCTTGTTCCTTACGCCGTATATGTGTTACCACTTCCTGAAAAAAGGATTGAAAAAGCACGATGATAAACCCAAAAAACGCAATTTCTTAGACCGGATGCAGGACGGTTTCGACCGGGCAATCGAGTTCTGTATGAAATGGCAGAAAACTACGTTGGTAGCAGGTTTGGTTATCTTCTTACTGTCTTTCGTGGTAGGTAGTCAGGTTAAAACCGAATTTTTCCCTATCGTGGAAAGAAACCAGTTCAACCTTGAATTGTGGATGGATAACGGTACGAATATCCACGAAACCGAAGCAGCCGTTAAGAAGATAGAAAAGGAAATTGCAGGCGATAAGCGCATTGTAAACACAGCAAGTTTTATCGGTACAAGCTCGCCACGTTTCTACTCTACCTATGCACCGGAGCACCCACGGGAAAACTTTGCGCAGGTATTCATCAATACCACAAGCAAAGATGCAACGGCAGAAATGATAGACGAGTATGTACAGAAATTCAACAACTACCTGCCGAACGGTTATGTGCGGGTTAGGCAGCTAAGCAAGAAGCAGCAGCACGCACCGATTGAAATCCGTGTGATTGGCAAGGATATGACCGAGCAGAAAAAAGTAGCCAAGCAGGTTGCAGCATTACTGGAAAACACTAAAGGTTCTAACTGGGTGCGCACCGATTATCAGAATGATTATGTAGGGCTGAAAGCCGTGGTTAAAGAAGATGTAGCCTTGCGTTTGGGCGTTACCAAAGCGCAGATAGCACAGGCATTGGGTGCAAAGATAAAAGGATACCCGGTATCGCAGATGTGGGAGGGCAATAAAGCCATCGACATTGTATTGCGTACAGACGAAAGCGACAGGGAAAATCTGGATGCTTTGGGCAATATGTACATCAATTCAACATTCGGTGCTAAGGTTCCTCTAAAGCAGGTGGTAGATTTACAACCGTCGTGGCATACTGGGGCTATTGTACACCGTAACGGGTTAAGAACCTTAACCGTTTCTTCCGAAGCGCAGTTGGGCAGAAAACCCGCAGAAGTATTTGCAGAAGTACAGCCTAAAATTGACAGCCTGAAACTGCCTAAAGGCATTAAGATTGCCTACGGCGGCGAGTATGAGGATGGACTGGAAAGCGGTCCCAAAATGGGAAAGGCTTTTATGATAAGTTTCGTTCTCATCTTCCTTGTGCTGTTATTCCAGTTCAAGCGTGTGGGTAAAGTATTCATTGTACTGGCTTCGTTCCCGTTGAGTTTACTGGGCGCAATGTTGGGCTTGTTCCTTACAGGGTACGAGTTCGGGTTTATGGCAATCATCGGTATTACCGCCTTACTGGGTATCGTAGTCCGTAACGGGATTATCCTCGTGGACTATGCAGATGAACTGGTAAGGGAGCACGGTCATACGATTAGAGAAGCAGCCCTGTTTGCAGCTAAACGAAGAATGCGACCAATCTTCCTTACCTCAATGGCGGCAGCAATCGGTTTGATACCGTTAATGGCGAGTGGCTCGCCGGAATGGGGACCGATTTCAAGTACCATTTCAATCGGTATTCTGGTATCAATGATTACCACATTATTTATCGTTCCGGTACTGTATTACAGGTTCGTAAAACCACCTAAAAACAAACAATCGGATGAACAGCACGAGCGCAATACCGATACCGATGTTCACCACCAAAAATATTTATCATAAAAAGGGATTATGTTACAGAAAAGATATAAAACAGTCATAAAGGTTTTTATATGCGGTTTCGTTCTTTTGCAGGGAACAAACAACCTCTTTGCACAACAGCAGCTAACCCTTGCGGAAAGCAAAGAACTGGCATTAAAAAACAATAACAGAATAGGCAAAGCTAAAGAAGACGTAATTGCCACCCAATCCGACAAGCTGATTGCGGATGTGGCAGGCAGACCAAAACTGGATGCTTCGGCAACCGCCTTTTACTTTGGCGAGCCATTGAACACAATGCTGCCCGAATACGGGTTTGCACCGATGGTCAGCGTTACACAGCCGATTTACACAGGCGGTAAGATTAAGTACGGCAAGCAGATGGCAGAAACCAATATACAGATGAGCAATGCGCAACAACGATTGGTGGAAGACGAAGTATTACTGGCTACCGAAACCGCTTACTGGCTTTTAGTGCAGGCTAAGGAAGAAATCAAACTGGAACAGCAGGTTAAAAAGCAACTGGCTTCGCATTATACATTCCTGAACAACCAGTTTGGGGCAGGATTGATTTACAAAAACGATGTATTGCGGGCAAAGGTGCTCCAGAATGAAAACGAAGCCCGTTTGCAGGCTGCGGAGAATAAGCTCATCCTGGCAAAAAGAAGATTGAGCCAGTTAATCGGGATGGAAGCCCCAACAGGTATAGACGTAGCCGATACATTGAGTACGGGCGACTTTTCTAAGCAGGGTGTTTTGGATGCTGTCGATGCGAACCGACCGGAAATTGAGTTGGCAACCAATGGCATTAAAATGAGCCAGCTTACCAAAAGTATGCTCAAAGCCGACCTGAAACCATCGGTAGGCTTATCGCTCAATGGAATGGCTGCCTTTGGAAAAGAGGGTATTAACTTTGGCGACCCGACCAAAAACCATATGCTAACCTACTTTGGTATGCTAAGCGTGAAAATCCCGGTTTTTGACTGGGGTAGCAGAAAAGAAAAAGTAAAACAGCAGGAAGCTAATATACGTTCGGCTGAATACGGTTTGAAAGAACTGAAAAGCCAAATCACGGTGGAGATTGAGCACGCAATGCTTAATCTGCAATTGCAGGCGAATAACATTGATTTGATGCAGGCGTCATTAATTGAAGCCGACGAAAATTTGAAGTTGAGCAATGACCGCTTTAAAGCCGGAACCATTACCGGAGAAGATGTGCTGATAGCTGAAACGCTTTGGCAAAGAGCATACAGCAATATGTTGGATGCAAAAATACGGTACAAAATAGCCGAAGCTGTGTACCACAAAGCTACTGGGCAGATAAAATAGTTTTTGTTGGAGTGAGATACACTCAATTTGCGGGGGACGGTAACAAGCCCCTGCATTTTTAATGGTTAATACGATGATATAAATGCAACACGATACTGCCAATAAAAACGGTATGATAATGATACCCGACATTTCAGGCTTTACGGATTTCGTTATCAAATCAAATATGTTTGTTGGAAAATACATAACAGAAAGCCTGCTCAAATCAGTAATGGATAGCAATATCCTTTGCCTTGAAATTTCCGAGGTTGAGGGCGATGCGATACTTTTTTACAAGTACCACAACCTGCCCACCTTTGAAGAAACATTGATGCAGATAGAACAGATGTACAACGATTTTCAAAAGGAATGCAAACGCCTCGCATTACAACTGGCAATAGAAATTCCTTTATCATTAAAGATAATTGTACACTACGGGGAATTTACCAAATACAAAATCGGGAAATTCGAGAAGCTCTACGGAGCACCAGTGGTAGAAGCCCACAAGATGCTGAAAAATCACATTGCGGAATACCCGCCATATGCGTTATTTTCTAATGCGTTTTTGGAAATCAATTTTGACCAACCCGAAAAAGCAACCGTTGCGTATGACAACTGCGAAGACTGTAAATACCTGCCCGAAATAGGTTATATCCATTACCTATAAAACCTAACAGTAAAAATCACAAATTTATCAAAGGAAATTATAATACTTGTGCATAGCAGCTTCTATAATTTTACATTAGATTTTAAATACGGTTCTAAAACCGACAATGACAAAATGAAAGATTTAGAAGAAAAACTATTGCGCAGGAACATAAAACCAACTTCGGTTAGGCTGTTAATCTTTAGAAGAATGTCTGACTTTAAAAAGGCTTTCAGCCTGACTGATTTGGAAACCGAACTGGAAACGGTCAATAAATCGACCATATTCAGGACGTTGACCCTCTTTCACGATAACCTACTCATTCATACTATTGATGATGGCTCCGGCGCAATGAAGTATTCTATTTGCAGCGATAACTGTATGTGCACCGTTGGCGACTTGCACGTGCACTTTAACTGTAACCGATGCAAGAATACCTTCTGCCTCGAAAGTATTGCCATTCCGCCTATCCAGTTGCCCGACAAATTTTTGTTGGAGAGTATCAATTTTGTAATGAAAGGAATGTGCAACGAATGTTCGAGGTTCGTTAAAACAAAATAATATTTTATGATACTCATCTTTAAATTTACAAACAGCCATATTTCCCGATATGGCTGTTTGTATTTGCAACCAGGTTCCCAAAACCGACTGATAATTTTGCCTTGTAAATTAAAATAATATGACAATGGCAATAAAAAATCATTATTCAGCAGATATAGATACAGCCTACAAAAGCAACCGCCTGTTTGATGTAATTTCCTTTGAATGTGCAGTACCCGAAAAAGAAATCGTGATTGCTTATACGGCAGCAATGCAATCCCATTCCACGCACCGTATAGCAAGCAGTTTGCTCAAATTTCTTCCGGGTATCACGCTATCCGATTACAAGGTCGAAAAATTTGAAGAGATACCTGGTTATGGTATCAAAGGATTTGTAAACGGGCACGAAGTCATCATTGGCAATTTAGCCCTGATGAAATCTTATGACTTCTTCTACGATGAAAGCCTCGACGAACTGCGGGAGCCTGTAATTCTCATTATGATTGACGACCGATATTCCGGCTGCTTTTTAATGATGGAATATCCGCAGTAGACACCAAATACAAAACATTTCAGGCTTAATACAAATTCAAATGTTAGATAGTATAATTAAATTCAGCATCAAGAACAAAATCGTCATTGCTATAATGACATTGGTTCTTATCATTTGGGGCGTATGGAGTGCAACCAAATTGTCAATAGATGCCGTACCGGATATTACCAATAATCAGGTACAGATTATTACTGCCTGTCCTACACTGGCGGGGCAGGAAGTGGAACAGTTGGTTACGTTCCCCATTGAGCAGAGCATCGCCAACATTCCCGATTTAGTAGAAACAAGAAGTATATCCCGGTTCGGGCTTTCCGTCGTTACGGTAGTGTTCAAAGAAAATGTAGACATCTACTTTGCAAGGCAGTTGGTCAATGAAAAACTGAAAGAAGCCGAAGAAAAAATTCCGAAAGGTATCGGCACGCCTGAACTGGCTCCGGTAAGTACAGGGCTTGGAGAAGTCTATCAATACATCATCCACCCCAAAAAAGGCAGCGAGCATAAGTACAACGCCAAAGACCTGCGTACAATGCAAGATTGGATTGTTGCCCGCCAGTTGTACGGCACGCCAGGCATTGCCGAAGTAAACAGCTTTGGCGGAGAATTGAAACAATACGAGGTTGCGGTAAACCCCGACCGATTGAGAGCGATGACCGTAAGTATTCCCGACATATTCAACGCACTGGAACAAAACAATCAGAATACGGGCGGTGCATATATCGACAAGAAGCCTAACGCTTATTTTATCCGTGGTGTGGGCTTGGCTACTTCGTTGGAAAGATATTAGAAATATACCCGTAAAAATCACGGGGCATACACCCATTTTTATTAAAGACGTAGCCGATGTGCGTTACGGTAGTGCCGTGCGTTACGGCGCACTAACCTATAACGGAGAAGTAGATGCCGTGGGCGGTGTGGTAATGATGCTCAAAGGCGAGAACAGTAACGAGGTGGTAAAACGGATAAAAGAGAAATTACCCACCATTCAGAAATCATTACCGGAAGATGTAACCATCGAGCCGTATTTAGACCGTACCGAATTAGTAGGCAGGGCAATGGACACAGTGGAAAAGAACTTGATTGAGGGAGCTTTGATTGTGATTTTTGTGCTTGTGCTGTTTCTGGGCAACCTAAGAGCCGGGCTAATCGTAGCATCAGCCATTCCGTTAGCGATGCTGTTTGCATTGGGGATGATGAACGTGTTTGGCGTTAGTGCCAACCTTATGAGCCTGGGAGCGATTGACTTCGGTTTGATTGTGGACGGTGCCGTTATTGTCGTGGAAGCAACCCTACACCATTTGGGCTTGCGGAAATCCACCAATAAACTGACCCAAAGCGAAATGGACGAGGAAGTATTTTTGTCCGCTTCCAAAATCAGGACAAGTGCCGCATTTGGCGAAATCATTATCCTTATCGTATATATCCCAATCCTGACGTTGGTAGGCGTTGAGGGTAAAATGTTCACACCGATGGCGCAAACCGTAGGCTTTGCCATTTTCGGCGCATTGATATTGTCCTTGACCTATATCCCAATGATGTGTGCGTTGTTCCTGCCGAAAAAAGGGCACGACAAGCCGAATTTCAGCGACAAGTTTATGGATAAGCTGCAAGGCTTCTACCAACCTTTGTTGCAGAAAGCTATCAGGGTTAAATATTGGTTAGTGGGCGTTACCACTGCGGTATTTGTAGTTGCCGTTATTCTGTTCAGCAGAATGGGCGGCGAGTTCATCCCGCAGTTGCAGGAGGGAGATTTTGCCTTTCACTGTATTTTACCTCAGGGAAGTTCGCTCAATCAGAGTATAGAAACGTCGATGCAGGCATCCCGCATTCTTAAAGAATTTGACGAGGTTAAAATGGTAGTCGGCAAGACCGGAGCTGCCGAAGTGCCTACCGACCCGATGCCGCCTGAAGCTACGGATATGATGATTATCCTCAAACCGCAGGACGAATGGAAAAGCAAGAAAAGCTACAACGAGTTAGGGGATGAAATGATGGAAAGGCTGTCCGTTATTCCGGGCGTTTTCTTTGAGAAGAACCAACCGATACAGATGCGTTTCAACGAATTGATGACAGGTATTCGTCAGGACGTTGCCGTTAAGATATTCGGGGAGAATATGGACACGTTAAGCGTGTATGCCAATAAGGTTAGCGAAGTAGTACAGCAGGTAAAAGGAGCCACACCGCCACAGGTGGAAAAGGTAAACGGCTTGCCGCAGATTAACATCGACTACGACCGTACCCGGATGGCAAATTACGGGCTGACGATACAACAGGTAAACGATATTGTGAGTACCGCATTTGCAGGTAAAGCAGCCGGGGTTATTTATGAGAACGAAAGGCAGTTTGAGCTTGTGGTAAGGTTGGATAGCGTACACCGCAGCAGCATCGAAGATGTAAGGAACCTGATGATACCAACTAATACAGGCTTTCAGATACCCATATCGCAGGTTGCTGATGTCAATTACAAATTGGATGCCGCACAAATCAGCCGTGAAGCGGGAAAACGCCGCATTGTGATTGGCTTTAACGTAGCCGGACGTGATGTGCAAAGCGTTGTTACCGATATTCAGCAGCAGCTTTCCGAAAAAGTAAAATTGCCCACAGGGTATTACTTTACTTACGGCGGTCAGTTTGAGAACCTGAAAGAAGCCAGTAACCGCCTGATGATTGCCGTACCAGTATCGCTGTTATTGATATTCGCATTGCTTTATTTCACATTCCGTTCATTCAAGCAGGCAGGTTTGATATTTACTGCCATCCCGATGAGTGCCATCGGCGGTGTGTTTGCTTTGATGCTGCGGGGAATGCCTTTCAGTATTAGCGCAGGTATCGGCTTTATTGCCCTGTTCGGTGTTGCCGTATTGAACGGTATTGTATTGATAGGCACATTCAACCAACTGAAAAAAGACGGTTTGGATGATGTGATAAAACGGACAATCGAGGGAACAAAAATCCGGTTACGTCCGGTATTGATGACGGCAACGGTAGCATCACTGGGCTTCCTGCCGATGGCAATCAGCACCAGTGCCGGGGCAGAAGTACAAAAGCCATTGGCTACAGTAGTGATTGGCGGATTAATAACGGCTACATTTCTTACCCTGTTTGTATTGCCATTGCTCTACATCATATTCAATTCAAAATTTAATTTCAAAAACAGTAAAGGTGTGAAAACAACCGTAATCGCTCTTTTACTGGGTATCGGAGGTATGACCACTGCCAATGCCCAGGAAAGGGTAAGCATAGATACTGCTATTAATACCGCATTGCAAAGCAATGGGCAGGTCAACGTCAATAAGTCGGAGATTGATGCGGCTAAATACAATGTAAAGACCGCTAACGATATACCAATGACACAGGTATTTGTAGAAAATGAAGATTTAAGACCATCGGACAAAACGGGTATATGGAAAATCGGGCTTACGCAAAGTATTGCGTGGCCCGGCTTATATGCTGCCCGCAAGGACTATTTAAAAGCACAGCTAAAATATTCCGAATTGAATACAGAGGTTATGAATGCCAATATCCGAAAAGACGTTAGAACCGCTTATTACCAGTTGTGGTTTTTGCAGGATAAAAATCTGTTACTGAAAAGCCTTGACAGCATTTACACCAACCTCTTCAATACAACACAGGTTCGGGTTAGAACGGGCGACGTCGCAAAGCTCGACCAGATTGCGGCAGATGCCCAACTCAAACAGTTAAAAGCCTACGTGGAGCAGAACAATAAGGAAATTGTAATACAGCAACAGCAATTAATGGTATTGCTCAATCGTAACGAATGGATACTCCCAATAGATGAGCCGTTACAGAAATTGGAAACGAACTTGTATGATGAAAACAATGTACACCCGGTATTGCAGTTGCAGCAGCAAAATGTAAGCGTTGCGGCGGCAAATATCAAGATACAAAAGAAAAGCAATTTGCCCGAATTTTCAGCAAGGGTATTCAGCCAGAGATTGTACGGCGTTTCAGACCCGTTTACGGGCTTTTCGGTTTCGGTAGGCTTCCCGTTGTTTGGTGCAGGTGCGTATAAAAACAAAGTGAATGTAGCCAACAAGGAAAAGGAAGTACAGGAAAACCTATTGTCTTACCAAACGCAGGTAATGGCAACGGACAAGAAATCTGCCATCGCAGAAATGGAAAAGAATATGGCTTTGTTGAGCTTCTTTGAAACATCGGGACTGCAACAGGCAAAGGATATTACCGAAGCGGCGTCACAAAGCTACCGCTCGGGAGATATCAGCTTTGCAGAACTAAGCCAGTTCTTAACGCAGGCAATCAATATCCGCCAAAATTATCTGGACGTTCTGAACAGTTACAATCACTCAGCAATTCAATACAATTACCTTAATAACAAATAAGATGAACAATATATCGAAAATGTTTTTAGCAGCACTCTTTACAGTTTCCCTGACCGCCTGTGGAGATAGTCAAAAAAAGGAAAGCGAAGACGGTCATAACCACGAGCACAAAACGGAAGCAAAAGCCGATACAGGGCACGGACACGAGCACGGAGCCGAAGAGGGCGCTGCCACCGTTGCGGCACTTACGCCCCAACAGATTGAAGCTGTAGGTATCAAATACGGTGTGGTGGAAATGAAAGAACTAACCGCCACTATTAAAGCGAACGGTATTTTGAGTTTGCCCAACAGTAGCAAGGCAAATGCTACCTCTTTATACGGTGGCGTGATAAAATCTATTAATGTACAGATTGGCGACTATGTACGCAAAGGACAGGTTATTGCCACCATTGCCAACCCGCAGTTTATCCAGTTGCAGGAAGAATACCTGACCATCAACAGTAAAATAACTTTTGCCGAACAGGAAATGCAAAGACAAAAAGAACTGAACACCGGCAATGCCGGGGCATTGAAAAACCTGCAAAATGCCACCGCCGAACTCAATGCGTTAAGAACCCGCAAAGCCTCTTTGCATCAACAAATACAGCTAATGGGCATCAATCCAAATTCAGTCAGCAACAGTTCACTTAAATCCTCACTGATAGTTACAAGCCCCATTAGCGGAGCCATTAGCAATGTGTACGGCAAAATCGGCAGCTATGTAGATGTTTCTTCGCCTGTGGCTGAAATTGTAGATAACAGTTCCCTGCATTTGCATTTGAATGTATTTGAAAAAGATTTGCCCTTGCTGAAAACCGGGCAGACCATACATTTTACCCTGACCAATAATCCGGTAAACGAGCACGATGCCGTGATATACGGTATTGGTTCGGCGTTTGAAAACGACAGCAAAACCATTCCCATACACGCCCGTGTAAAAGGCAATGTAAAGGGACTGATTGACGGGATGAACATTACGGCGATTGTGAGCCTCAACAATGTGCTTTCCCCGTCAGTTCCAAATGATGCGGTGGTAGATGCGGACGGTAAGAAATACATCTTTGTCATTACCAACAAAAAGCCGCAGGCAGCCGGAGAAGAAGACGGACACGGGCACGACCACGGCGATGAAAAGACAGCGCATAAAGAGGAAGCGGCAGGCACGGTAAATTTTGAAAAAATTGAAGTGGTTACAGGTGTTACAGAAATGGGTTATACGAGCATTACTCCAGTAACGGAAATTCCCAAAGATGCAAGGATAGTTACCAAAGGTGCGTTTTTCATCAATGCGAAATTATCAGGTGGTGGCGGTCACGCTCACGCACACTAAAATAACAAATACCCTCTGATTGTTCCTAATAAGCAATCAGCCAGTAAATCAAATATAAGGGTTTTGCTAAAATGGTAGCTGTTTCGCTTTTGCAACCAGGTTCCCAAAATGGCAGAGTAATTTTGTTTTACAAATAGAAATAAAAAAAATTTTAGATATGTCAAAAATATGTTGTAGTACAGACGATAGTCTGAACCTGGTAAATAAAAAAGAGCATAAACATAAATATGATACACAGGGAAATCAACTATGCTGTTTGAAAACAGAAAAGATTTATAAAAATGCAGGTGCATCAGATTTGCTGAAAGATGCTAATCATTCCGATGACGGACACGGACACACTGGCGGCAAAAGTTGCAGTAAAGCCGATACTAAACATTGTGATGATGACCACAACCATATAGAAAAAAGCGGACGCAATCACGACCACCACGGACACAATCACGATCACCACGGGCACAGCCACGGTGATGACCACGACCACAGTCACGACATAGAGGGCAAAACGCCATTTCAGTTATTTATGCCTGCGGGTATATCTTTAGCTTTATTACTTGTTGCTATCGGTTTTGATAATTACTTTACTCAAAACTGGTTCACTGGTTGGGTTAGAATTGCCTGGTACGTTATCGCTTATTTACCTGTCGGATTGCCAGTAATCAAAGAAGCTATTGAAAGTATCCGATACAAAGACTTTTTTTCAGAATTTTTCTTGATGGCGATTGCGACAATCGGTGCATTTGCACTTGGCGAATATCCTGAAGCAGTAGCTGTAATGCTGTTCTACTCCGTAGGTGAAGTATTTCAGACTATTGCGGTATCAAGAGCAAAAGGTAATATTAAAGCCCTATTAGACCAACGCCCTGATGAGGTAACGGTTATCAGAGCAGGTAAGCCTATTGTTGTAAAAGCTGAAGATGCTTACATAGGCGATGTTATTCAGTTAAAGCCGGGCGAAAAATTGGGATTGGACGGCGAGTTGATTTCAGAAACCGCCTCTTTCAATACAGCAGCCCTTACAGGAGAAAGCAAACCTGATACAAAAAGTAAAGGCGAAGCTGTATTGGCAGGTATGATTAACCTCAACACTGTAAGCCAAATAAAGGTAACAACCGATTATTCGGATAGTAAGTTAAGCAGAATTTTGGAACTGGTTCAGGATGCCACATCGCAAAAAGCACCAACCGAGTTGTTTATCCGTAAATTTTCCAAAATTTATACGCCGATAGTCGTATATCTGTCTATTGCTATTACCTTACTTCCCGCACTTTTCGTAGATAATTATGTATTCAGTGAATGGTTGTATAGAGCATTGGTATTCCTGGTTATCTCTTGTCCTTGCGCTTTGGTAATCTCCATCCCTCTGGGTTATTTTGGTGGTATTGGGGCAGCAAGTCGAAACGGTATCCTGCTTAAAGGGTCTAATTTCCTTGATATTCTTGCCAAAGTAGAAAATGTAGTGATGGATAAAACGGGAACCCTCACCGAAGGTGTTTTCAAAGTCCAGGAAGTCTTTATCAAACCAGAATTCAATAAAGACGAAATACTCAACCTCGTCAACGTATTGGAAAGTCAAAGTACACACCCTGTTGCAACCGCAATCCACAATTATTGGGGAGAGGTAGATGCCGACGTAAATTTAGCAAATGTTGAAGAAATAGCAGGACACGGATTAAAAGCCACCGTTAACGGTAAAGAGCTTTTAGTAGGTAATTTCAAATTGCTCGATAAATTTAACATCAGCCACGATGCAGATACCGCAAACATAGTTTACACAGTAATAGCGATTGCTTATGATAGAAAGTTCGTAGGATATTTAACCATTTCGGACAGCATTAAAGTAGATGCAAAAGCAGCAATTGAAAATCTGCGTAAAATGGGTGTAAAAACCACAATGTTGAGTGGTGATAAAAATACCGTTGTTCAGTTTGTTTCGGGACAGTTGGGCATTGACAGTGCGTATGGGGATTTATTACCTGAAGACAAAGTAAATAAAGTAAAGGAAATCAAATCCCGTAATGGCAGCGTGGCGTTTGTAGGTGATGGTGTAAATGATGCTCCAGTAATTGCGTTGAGTGATGCAGGTATCGCAATGGGCGGTTTAGGAAGTGATGCTGCTATTGAAACAGCCGATGTTGTGATACAGGACGATATGCCATCCAAAATACCAATGGCTATTAATATCGGAAAACAGACTAAAAAAATCGTCTTTCAAAATATAGCATTGGCATTCGGAGTAAAAGCAATCGTGCTTATACTTGGTGCAGGAGGATTAGCAACAATGTGGGAAGCTGTATTTGCCGATGTAGGTGTAGCCTTATTAGCAATTCTTAATGCGGTGCGGATACAAAGAATGAAGTTTTAATTGTTAAGTTGGACTGCCGCAAGATTATTTTTGCGGCAGTTTTTTTATCGTAAGCAATTTTGGAAATGGGTAAACAACAATCACAGGCTTCACTAAGCGAAATACATAATTCAGTCGATACGACCACTCCTGGTAAATCCCGTTGGCGGAGAGTACTGGCTTTTTTCGGGCCAGCTTATCTTGTCAGTGTTGGGTATATGGACCCAGGCAACTGGGCAACTGGTTTGGCGGGTGGCAGCCAGTTCTGATATTCATTACTTTGGGTTTTGTTGATGAGTAGCATTATGGGTTTATTGCTCCAGAGCTTGTCAGCAAGGTTGGGCATCGTTCGTAATAGGGATTTGGCACAGGCAAACCGGGAAACATACCCGAAGAAAATAAACTTTATACTGTATCTACTTGCAGAAATAGCTATTGTGGCCACAGACCTTGCTGAAATATTGGGTATGGCGATAGGCTTGCAATTACTTACAGGAATGCCCTTGATTTGGGGTGTTGCAATTACTGCGTTAGATACATTCTTGTTGATGACCCTACAAAAATGGGGAATGAGAAAACTAGAAGCCTTTATTATTGGATTGATATTCGTTATCGGAATGTCATTCCTTGTGCAAATATGGGTAGCTAATCCCAATGTAGGAGAAATAGCGACAGGACTGATACCACACATTCAGAACGATACAGCATTGTATATCGCCATCGGCATTATCGGTGCGACGGTAATGCCACATAATCTATACCTCCATTCTGCATTGGTACAGACAAGAAAGTTTAACCGTGATGACGCCAGCATCAAAAAAGCAATCAAGCTAAATTTTTGGGACAGTGCTATTGCATTAAATATGGGATTGTTTGTAAATGCTGCTATATTAATTCTTGCCGCTACGGTTTTTTACAAAACCGGGCGTTCTGATGTGGCGGAGCTAAAGCAGGCTTACGAGCTATTACCTCAACATTTCGGAAGTAATTTTACAGCCAAACTCTTTGCCGTAGCATTGATAGCTGCCGGGCAAAGCAGTACCATTACAGGTACGCTTGCCGGCCAAATCGTAATGGAGGGTTATCTGCGGTTTAGAATAAACCCTTTATTAAGAAGGCTTATCACGAGGTTACTCGCCATAGTTCCGGCAGCTTTGGTAATCCTAATCAATGGCGAGGACAATGTAGATAGCCTGCTTATCTTCAGCCAGGTGGTATTGAGTATGCAACTGGGTTTTGCAGTTATTCCACTTATACATTTTGTAAGTGATAAAAGGACAATGGGCAAATTTGCCATCAAGCCCTTGATAAAAATAACGGCTTGGGTTATAACAATCCTACTGGTGTATCTAAATTCCAAACTATTAGCAGAGGAAGCATTTAGTTTTTTTGCTACTTCAGGTAACATAGCTTGTAAAAGTTTAATCATTTTGGGTGGGATAGGTTTTATCATTTTGATGGCATATACTACGTTGTACCCATTATTCAGTAGAAAAGCCTTTTGTGAAATAACACCGCACGACAAGCCGGAGCCTTTGCAGCTACAACCATTCGTGCCATACCGGAATATTGCGCTTACTGTGGATTTTAAGACCCTTGACCACAAGGTTATCAACCACGCCATTACGCAGGGCGGTAAAGACAGCAGGTACACGCTCATTCATATCGTGGAGAGTGTGGCATCCGCATCGCACTTTCACGACAGTACCGACGAGGAAACTGTAAAAGACAGGGAGTTTTTGGAGGAATACGCAAAGCAGTTACAGGACAACGGATATTTTGCTGATGCAAAACTAGGCTTTGGAAGGACTGCCAATGCCATTGCCGAAATCGTCAATCAGTCCGGTGCTGAACTGGTGGTAATGGGTGCACACGGGCATAAGGGATTGAAAGATTTGTTGTACGGCGCAACCATAAATCAGGTAAGGCATTTGGTAAATGTACCTGTGCTGGTTATCCCTAAAGAAAACACTGAAATAGTAAAAATTTAACCTTTAAAAATTGATAATATGAATAAACTGAATTGTTGGAAGTGCGTACTGCTATTGTCGTCGCTTCTTGGGTTGTTAATCCAAAGTTCTTAAAGTACTTTATGTAAATATTGCAAACTAAAAAGTCACGGGATATACCGTGACTTTAATTTGATTAAACTAATGAACTCAATCCCCCAAAATTGACCTGATTTTAATTTAAGGTGGCAGTTAATGAAATTTCTAAATTATATGCTTTTCCTACAGGACACATTGCTTTTGACTGTTCAGCGTATTTTAAAAAATCTTCATTGGTTAAACCAGGTATTTCTGCATCCAGTACCAAATCGGAATTAGTAATATCGAAGCTTGTTGCGGTTATAGTACAGGATGTTTCAATTTTCTCTGCCTCTATACCGTTGCTCGTGAGGATATAATTTAATGTCATTGTGTAACAAGCTGCGTGCGCTGCCGCCATTAATTCTTCCGGATTAGTAGCAGTAGTTTCTCCTTCTGCTTTATTGTGTTTAAAAACACTTCTACCAATAGTAGAATGCGATGCATCAAAATTTCCATTTCCGTTTTTAAAATTACCTTGCCATTTAGCTGTGATTTTTGCTTTCATTGTACTCTATTTTTAATTACATAACAAAATTACTGCTTCAGAGAAAGGCTATCAATACACATACTTCACACTTAATAGGACATTTTACCCATAAGTAGGGTTACATTGAATTTCGGAATGTAAGAGGTGAAGAGCCCGTTTGTGATTTGAAAAAGCGAAGAAAATAAGAATAGTCTTCGTACCCGAGATAAACAGCGATTTCTTTAATGCTTAACGTTGTATTGACAAGTAATCTTTTTGCCTGAAGGATAATTCGATTTTTGATAATTGTATTTGGAGCAATCTGTTTTTCTGTTACTATTTTTCGGTTGAGGTTTTTAGGTGTAAGATTGAGCATAGATGCATAATCTGCTACGGAGTGGATAGTTCGATAATTTTGCTCTACCAATTGGCTAAATTTTCTCGCCAGCTCTTTATCGAATGATACGGGGTGATAAATATCGTAGTCCTTTTTTGCAAGAGTTCGGGTAGCAAAAATAACAACCTGCTTGATATAGGTCTTAATCATTTCTTCCGCCCAAAAATCTTTTACCGCAATTTCCTCTTTAATAGAAATAAGTATTTTTTGAAAAATGTCTCTTTGATGTGCGGTGAGCGCTATAAAAGGAAGTTCAAAAACGTTGTCGAAAAGAAGTCCGTCACAAGCAAGCTCTTTATCGTGAAAAGCGATACAATAGAAATTCGGGTTAAAATAAACAATGCTTCCTTCCGAATTTTTAGATATTTTGAATTGTTGCCCTATACTAAAGAAAAGCAATGTACTTTCTTCAAAATCATAGTCAACAAAATCAACATTAACACGTCCTTCTTTTAAGAAAACAATTTTATAATTCTCGTCAAACCAAACTGTGTTGCTTACAATCCCATCTGGCATTCCAAAAAAATCGAAATAACCTATCATTTTATCCTGATTGTTCTCGGTCGCTATATCCATTCTCCTTTTTATATAAACAACAAAGCCCTGAAATAAATCAGGACTTTGCTAAAGTTACAAAAATTATAATGTTCCTCTGCGTTCTTGCTCTCTTTCGATAGATTGGAACAATGCCTTAAAGTTTCCTGCGCCGAAACCTCTTGCACCCATTCTTTGAATAACCTCAAAGAAAAATGTAGGACGGTCTTCAACTGGTTTGGTAAAGATTTGTAACAAATAGCCCTCTTCGTCCGCATCAATCAGAATACCCAACTCCTGCAATTCCTTGATATCTTCTTTAAAGCGGTGCATATGCGCTTTTAAGCGTTCAGGAATGGCATCATAATACGCTTGTGGCGGTCTTGACAGAAATTCAACCCCTCTTGATTTCAGGTCGTTTACGGTCTTTACAATATCATCCGTAGTTACGGCAATATGCTGAACGCCCTCGCCCTCGTAAAATTCAAGGTACTCTTCAATCTGTGATTTCTTTTTGCCCTCTGCGGGTTCGTTTATCGGGAATTTAATTCTGCCGTTACCGTTTGCCATTACTTTAGACATCAGGGCAGAATATTCGGTAGAAACCTGCTTATCATCGAATGACAGGAAGTTCTCAAATCCCATTACATCCTCAAACCATTTTACCCAGGTGTCCATTTGGTTCCAGTCCACATTGCCCACCATATGGTCAATATATTTTAGTCCCGCAGGCGCAGGGTTATATTCGGTTTCCCATTGCTCATAGCCCGGCATAAATATACCGTTGTAGTTTTTGCGTTCGGTAAACATAAAAATCGTTTCGCCATACGCATAAATGCCCGATTGTACCACTTCGCCGTTTTCATCGGTAGTTACAGTTGGTTCCATATAGGCTTTAGCACCTCTTTTCGTGGTTTCTTCAAAGGCTTTGCGGGCATCTTCTACCCAAAGACCCACTACTTTGATGCCGTCGCCGTGCTTCTTTACGTGTCCGTTAATTTCGGAATTAGAGCGCATCCCGGTCGTTAATACCAGTCTCACTTTGTCCTGCTTTACCACGTAAGAAGCCCTGTCCTGTAAGCCTGTTTCCAGTCCGGCATACGCCAACGACTGAAACCCGAAAGCTGATTTGTAATAGTGAGCAGCCTGTTTCGCATTGCCTACATAAAATTCCACGTAGTCTGTTCCTAAAATCGGTAAAAAATCTTGTGCGCCCTCGAATATCTTATCCAAGCCATATTCGACGTTCTTTAAATCGTTTGTCATTATATATGATTTTTAAAAATTATGTTATGTGTGATTTTGCAATAAAGATTGTTGCACAAAGAAGATTTGTGCAATCGTGTTGGGGTTGGGAACCCGAAGCTACAACATAGCCCGATGCAAAACGGAGAGAAAGGTTTTGATAGCCATTTTATAAAACAGTTAGCGTTATACTTCGATAAAAGTATTCCGCTTATTCTGAACGAGCACTATAATCAGTAAAAGTCATAAAACAAAGCCGGAATATTACAAGCGGAACCGTTTTTGAAATGCAATCAGTAAATATCATAAATCAAACAAGGAATTTCACAAACAGCTTAGCGCATTATCTACCGATTTTTGTATCAGCAAAAACAAATAAAAGTTCAAGACAATGGAAAGCAAAAATCTTCAATTCAAGACAAACCTTAATTGCAGCAACTGTGTATCAAAAGTGCAGGCAGATTTAGATAACGCAGGCGGTATCTGCGAATGGAACGTTGATACGACCAACGCCGATAAAATCCTGACTGTAAAAGCAGAGGGCATTACCGAAGACGAGGTTGTCGCCATCATCAAGAAAAAAGGGTTTAAAGCTGAACCCATTTCAGAATAATCAGCCATTCACTCATTATTAAAAAGGATAAAAAAATGAAAAAGTTAATAGTAGCAATGACCGTAATGTTGTTTGGATTTTCTGCCTTTGCGCAAAATACAGGCAACCTGCTGAACAACTACATCAGCGTAAAAAATGCTTTGGTAAGCAGCGATAGTAAAGCGGCAAGCACCGCCATTAGCGCACTGAACGAAGCCGTTAAGAGCGAGGGCGATTTTGCACAGAAAGCAGAATTGCAGAAAGCCACCGACAAATTAAGTAAGGCAGGTAACAACCTTGAAAAGCAAAGAGCCGCTTTCAACGAAGTATCAACCGTACTGTGGAAAGTGGTAAAATCATCAGACAAAGTAAACCAACCCGTTTACTACCAATATTGCCCGATGAAAAAAGCATATTGGTTAAGCAAAGAAAAGGAGATTAAAAATCCTTACTACGGTTCTTCTATGCTTACTTGTGGTAAAGTTACCGAAACTAAATAATAACCCACAAAGGCATTGCTCAATGGGCAATGCCTTTTAATCTTTATAACCAATGCGATTTTTAAAATGGATAATCAAAAATTTCTTTACAAAAAGCTGTTGCCGCTAACCCTGTTGGCAATCTTTATATCACAAGTCAGCATTGCACAAAAGGTAGTTCATTACGACCTGTATGTAAAAGATACGCTTGTAAATTATGCGGGCAAGGAAAAGAGGGCAATTGCTGTAAACGGGCAAATCCCGATGCCCACGCTTGAATTTACAGAGGGCGACACGGCAGAAATCGTAGTGCATAACCAGTTAAAAGAAAGTACATCCCTGCACTGGCACGGCTTGTTCCTGCCGAATAAGGAAGACGGCGTACCTTTCTTAACGCAAATGCCGATTGAGCCGGGCGCAACTTATACTTACCGATTTCCGATTATTCAGAACGGAACGCATTGGTATCACTCACATTCGGGATTGCAGGAACAGATTGGAATGTACGGCAGCTTTATAATGCGCAAAAGGGCTGATGATAAAACATTTAGGAAAGGAATTGACGATTTACCGGAAATTCCCATAATGCTAAGCGAATGGACGAACCTGAAGCCCGAAAATGTACACCGTATGCTGCACGCAGCAAGCGACTGGTTTGCGATAAGGAAAGGCGCAACACAAAGCTACGCCGAAGCCATTAGAAGCGGAAAATTCAAAACCAAGCTGAACAACGAATGGAAGCGTATGTTGGCAATGGACGTGAGCGATGTGTATTACGACCGTGTAATGATGAACGGTAATCATCATACCGATTTAAAAAGCATTGACGGCAAGCCCTTAAAAGCAGGCGATAAAGTACGTTTACGCATTTCCAATGGGGGTGCATCGTCTTACTTTTGGCTGCGCTATGCAGGCGGTAAAATTACCGTAGTGGCGAGTGATGGCAACGATGTGGAGCCTGTGGAAGTGGACAGGCTGATTATTGCTGTATCGGAAACTTACGATGTGGTTGTTACCATTCCCGAGGACGGCAAAGCCTTTGAATTTATGGCAACCACCGAAGACCGTACCCAATCCACAAGCTATTTTATTGGCAACGGTACAAAACAATTGGTCGGGGAAATGCCACGCCTGAAATATTTTGAGGGTATGCAAATGATGAACGATATGATGAAGATGAACGGCGACCTGGAAGATATGGGAATGAATATGAGCCTGAACCAAATGGATATGAACGTAGTGATGTACCCGGAGATTACAGGCGAGGAAAAGAGCAAAAAAAACAAGGGTACAGCACCGTCTATGGAGCATCACGGCGACCATAAGATGAATAGCGACGAAGACCCCAACCGTTATAATGCTAATGCGTTGAGCGACATTAAAACGCTCAATTACGCAATGTTGAAATCGCCGCATAATACCACGCTTCCGGCTGATGCCCCGGTTAAGGAACTGAAATTTACCTTAACGGGAAATATGAACCGTTACGTTTGGAGTATGGATAACAAGGTTTTGGCAGAAACAGATAAGATACCTGTTAAAAAAGGCGAAGTATTGAGGATTACGATTTATAATAACTCAATGATGCGCCACCCGATACACCTGCACGGTTTTGATTTCAGGGTGCTGAATGAGCACGGCGAAAATGCACCGATGAAAAACATCATCGACATTATGCCGATGGAAACCGATACGATAGAGTTCCTTGCGAATACCGAGGGTGATTGGTTTTTCCATTGTCATATCCTGTATCATATGATGGCAGGTATGAATAGGGTTTTCGCTGTGGATGATTACAAAAATCCGTATTTACCCAATAAGGAAAAAGCATATAAAATGTTGCAGCGTGAAAGCAATATGCCACATTTGATGGCTCAAAGTGATTTTGCGACCAATGGTATTGACGGAGAAGCAATGTTGATGAACGCCCGTTACAGTTTGGGTACGGAATGGCGTTTAGGCTATAATGATATGCACGGCTATGAAGTGGAAACGCATTTGGGACGTTACATTGGTAAAATGCAATGGCTGATGCCTTTTGTCGGTTTCGATTGGCGATACCGCAGAATGGGAATGGACGAGCACGAGAAAAACCTCTTCGGACAGGTTAATAAAAAAGACAACCGAGCTGCTGTGAGCTTAGGGGTAATGTACACCTTGCCGATGTTGGTCAACGTACAGGCAGAAGTTTACCACGACGGTATTTTCAGGGTATCATTGATGCGGGAGGATATACCTATCTCCAGACGGTTAAGAGCCGGGTTTATGGTCAATACCGATTTGGAATATATGGCAGACCTGCGGTACATTTTGACGAGGCATATCGGTATCAGGGCGCACTATGATAGTGATATGGGCTTTGGTGCAGGACTTTCGCTCAATTACTAAAGGATTTCATTCATAAAATAGACAAAGGTTGTAGCGGTTATGCTATAACCTTTTTGCATTTACAATACCAGACTAAATCAGTAAACCTCACAAATCAAACAAGAAATATCACAATAGGCAGCCCGAAACAAATTGCCAATTTTGCATCATAAATTTTAAGATTATGACAGCAAAAATAAAATGGAACAACGTGTATCTACTGTTTACCTCGCAGGCGTTGTTCCAGACTGCATCCATATTGGTCATTACACTTTCGGGTGTGGTAGGCTTACAAATGGCTCCCGATAAAAATCTGGCGACCTTACCATTGGCAATGATTACCGTAGGTACGGCAGGTATGATGATACCCGCATCCCTCATTATTAGAAAATTAGGTCAGCGCAATGCCTTTATGATAGGTACACTGATAGGTGTTTTGTCGGGTTTGGTTTCGTGGTACGGTATTATCCAAAATTCCTTTTGGCTGTTTTCAGTGGGTAATATGCTCATTGGTACTTATCAAGGCTTTTCGCAATACTATCGTTTTGCGGCGGCTGATGCCATTCCCGACTATGCGAAAAGCAAGGCAATTTCTTTTGTTATTGCAGGTGGCATTGTTGCAGCATTCGCAGGACCCAACTTAGCGAGGTTTACGCAGCATTTAGGGGCGGTTCCTTACGCTTATCCCTACTTTTCTATTATCCTGTTAAGCGTGGTCGCTTTGGGTGTTGTTTCCTTTTTAAAGCTGCAAAGAACATCTGCGGTACAAACCAATGAAGCGGTAAAGAAAGGTCGCCCGTTAAAAGAAATCATTAAGAATAAAGATACCATACTTGCAATACTGGCATCATCTACCGCATTTGCCGTAATGGGAATGTCTATGACTGTTACCCCGATAGCAATGCACAGCGTAGGGCATTCGTCCGACAGCTCCGCAACGGTTATCCAGTGGCACGTATTAGGTATGTTCCTGCCGTCATTCTTTACAGGTATGCTTATTCAGAAATTCGGCGTTTACCGTATCATTATTTCCGGTTTGGCGATTTTGTTCCTGTACATCATCATTGCCCTGATGGGAACAGGCTTTGCGCATTTCGTTTCCGCATTGTTCATCGTGGGCTTAGGTTGGAACTTCCTGTTTATCGGCGGTTCGTCATTGCTTACCAAAGTGTACCGTCCCGAAGAGAAAGAAAAAACGCAGGCTTTCCACGATTTCACGGTTTTTGCAGTAATCAGTATTGCTAGCTTCTTTGCAGGCAGCCTGTTTAATTACTGGGGTTGGAATGGCGTAAACATTGTACTGATACCGATGCTTATCATCACATTGATAGCGGTTATCAGGATTGTAATGAGCCAAAAGAACAGCGTTAGCAATCAGTAAAAATCGTAAATCAAACAAAGAATATCACAATAGATACAACCCATTTAATGCGGAAATTTGTATTGTAATAAGAGAGATAAATAAATGAATAATTTAAAACCATATTACTAAGCACGGTTGTTTCACTGGCAGCGTTATCTGCCTGCAACAATTCAGAAAGTAATAATAAAAAATCAGAGGATATGAATGCACATCAGCACGCAAATCACGACAGCGCATACGCTTGTCCGATGCACCCGGAAGTAAAAGGAAACAAAGGCGATAAATGCCCTAAATGTGGTATGGCTTTGAGCCCTGTTAATAAAGAGAAAAGCCAGTATGAAGTAAAAGTGGCTGCCGACCCGCAAAATGTGGAAGCAGGTAAACCAACTAATCTATCCATCGCCATTAGTGAACACGGTAAAAATGTACCGTTGGAAGTAGTGCACGAAATGAAAATGCACCTTTTGGTAGTGAATGAAGAACTGACCTGGTTTGACCATATCCACCCCGAAGAACAGGCAGACGGTTCTTATAAGGTTTCAGAAACATTCCCTACAGCAGGTAAATACCTGTTATTTACCGACTACAAACCGAACGGAGCCGAGGGAGAGGTCAATAAGCAAACCATTGAGGTAAAAGGTACGGCAGCAACACAAACAGCCGATTTAAAGACAAAATTGGTTTCAACCGTAGATGGTTTTACGGTAACGCTGCTTAACGGCGAAGACTTTAAAACAAACAGAAATCAGGGCTTGCAATTTTCGGTAGAAAAGGACGGCAAGAAATTAGAGGAAAAGGATATGCAGAATTATCTCGGAGCGACTGCCCATATCGTAATGATAAGTAAAACTAATAAGGATTTTCTACATATACACCCGGTATCAAAAGAGAATTTCCCAATCTATGCCGAAACGCTTATCAAAAAAGCAGGGCTTTATAGATTGTGGGCACAGTTCAAAATAAACAATGTGGTACATACGGCAGATTTTACTATTACCGTATCAGAAGGCGAAAAATCGGTAGAAGACCACAGCCACCACACGCACAACCATTAATAGTCTGTAACAGGAAAACAGTAAAAGTCACAAATTAAACCCGGAATATCACAATAGCAGACTTCGGGATTATGTTGAATTTTGCGACAGTTCAAAACAATAGTAAATAAGTTTAAAAAAATATGGAAAATACAGAATTTCAGTTCAAGACCAATCTTAATTGTGGCGGTTGTGTATCAAAGGTAAAAGCGGATTTGGACAGTACCGACGGTATCTGCGAATGGAATGTAGATACAGCCAACAATGACAAAATTTTAACCGTAAAATCAGAGGGTATAACACAAGATGAAATAGTTGCCATCGTTAAGAAAAAAGGCTTTAAAGCAGAACCATTAGTGGTTTAATCTCTTAGCCCTATCCAGTTTTAATTAAGGATAGGGCTCTCTTATACTCAATCAATACATACTAAAATGAGGCAATTTATTGTGGGCTATCTGCAATTGCTGCCTCATTTTGTGCTTTTTAATTGGTTTCATACTTTAAATTTCGCTTTCGATGACAAATTATTACCAAACTATAATAAACGAATTAGACGATAGAATTAACGAATTGACCTATGAGCCAAGTAATTCATTGATATCGTATGAAAATGCAATTATATTAGTCTTGCAGAAACTTGAGGAGATAAAAAAATACATTAAGAAGAATGGATTTAAAGATGATGAAGCCGAAATACTTTTTTTCAAACAGCTAAAGCCTCAATTAGTATCGAAGCTCATCTACTTCAATGCCATTTACAAGATTGAAACAAAAAGACCACGAGGCGGCGATAAAATCATCAAGAAATATCTGAATGTTGAGCTTTCCAAAATCAAGAGGTATTTCGATGCTAATTTGGAATTTTACAAGTATTACAGAACCAACAGCACTCATCTGGACTATAAATTCTTTTTACGTGGCAAGCACGATATAAAGTTGAGTTTAGACACCTATTATTTTGAAGCAGACCATAATTTTGCAACCTCGCACGATTACAAGGTAGCTAAGATTATTGCCAACGACTTGATACAGGTTTACCTCGAAGACCAGTTGAGCAATAACAATCAGAGAAAGCTACTTGAAACGCCTCCCCTAAACTGGACAGGTAGTAAAACTTCACTCATTGAGTTGATTTATTCGCTGCATTCGCAGGGTTCAATTGACAATGGTAATGCAGATATAAAAATCATCGCCAAGACTTTTGAAAATATATTTAATATTGACTTAGGGGATTTCTACCATTCCTATTTGGAACTGAAAGGCAGGAAGATAAACCGAACAAAGTTCCTCGATAGTCTTCGGGATGCACTTATCAAAAGGATGGACGAGCAAGACGAAAAATAAAGGTAAAGTTTCACTGCTTTACCTTTATTTTTTATACATTTGCAGTAATGATTTACAAGGTAATTGAATGAAAGCAAGTGTAGTAAGCACCATTACTAAATCGTTACCGATAACTCTTTCGGTTCTTGTAAACTACTCTTTATTAGTCAGTTTTGACTAAATTAATCTTTTTATAAAAAAAAACACTATTTTTGATACTGATGCAAAGTTAGTATTTGTCCATCTATAACCAAATCTTAAATCTAGAATTAGCATTCTAAAATCATAAATCGTTATGCCCATACCAATCATTAATTCCATTGCTTCTTGGGTTTTAAAGCAACGGATTCATCAAATCGAACTTTTCTTAAAGTACCCGAATGAGGTGCAAGAGGAGTTGCTGATGAATTTAATTCGGAGAGCAGAAAATACAGTAATTGGGGGCCAATACGATTTTAGTTCCATAACATCCTATACCACATTTTCTGAAAGAGTTCCTGTTTCTAGTTATGAAGATATACAACCACTCATTGAACGCACTCGCCAAGGCGAACAAAATGTTTTTTGGGATGCTCCAATCAAATGGTTTGCCAAATCTAGTGGCACTACAAATGCTAAAAGCAAATTTATCCCTGTAAGTAATGATGCATTAGAAGATTGTCATTACAAGGGGAGTAAGGATTTGTTGTGTTTGTATTTGAATAATAATGAAGATTCAGAAATGTTTCTGGGAAAAAGCCTTCGCTTAGGTGGAAGCTCTCAGATATACGAAGACAAGGAAACACTGTTTGGTGACTTATCCGCTATTCTGATTGAGAATATGCCTATCTGGGCCGAATTTAGTAGCACTCCTAGTAATAAAATCTCATTAATGAGTGAATGGGAAAATAAGCTAACGGCCATTATCAACGAAACCAAAAATGAAAATGTAACCAGCTTTGCAGGTGTTCCTTCATGGATGTTGGTTTTAATGAACCGAATGCTCGAAGAAACTGGAAAAGGTAATTTATTGGAAGTGTGGCCAAACTTAGAAGTTTATTTTCATGGAGGAGTAAGTTTTGAACCTTACCGCGAACAATACCAAAAATTACTACCAAAATCTGATTTCAAATACTATGAAATCTACAATGCTTCTGAAGGTTTCTTTGCTATTCAAGATTTGAATGATTCTAGTGATTTACTATTAATGCTTGATTACGGAATTTTTTATGAATTTATTCCAATGGATACTTTTGGAACTCCAAATCAAAAAATAATCCGTTTGGCTGATGTCGAATTATTTAAAAACTATGCTATCGTAATTACTACTAATTCTGGATTATGGCGCTATTTAATTGGAGATACTGTTCGATTTACTTCCTTAAATCCATATAGAATACGTGTTTCGGGTAGAACCAAACATCACATCAACGTTTTTGGTGAAGAGCTAATGGTAGAAAACACTGATCAGGCTATTGCCAAAGCCTGCCAACTCACCCAAACGGAAGTAGTAGATTATACAGTTGCGCCAATATTTATGGAGGGGAAAGAAAAAGGTGCTCACGAATGGATGATTGAGTTCAAACAAAATCCAAGCGATCTAGCTCAATTTCAAAAAATAGTAGACGATACCTTACAAAGTCTCAACTCCGATTATGAAGCTAAAAGGCATAATAATATGACCTTAAACCCATTAGTTATAAATTTAGCTCGACCTCAACTATTTTATGATTGGCTTAAAGAGCGAGATAAATTAGGCGGCCAACACAAAATTCCAAGATTATCCAATCAAAGAGAATATTTAGATCAATTAAAAGCACTTAATTAAAATAAAATTTATAAATTTGAACCTATCAATCAGATAGTTACTGATAATTTAAAATTATAAACCTTTAAAACCTTATTTACCTAAAAAGAAAAAAAATAACTTAACGACCCCATTTCTATGAAAAAAATTGCCCCACTTTTTTTTGTAATTACAACCTTATTTGGTTGTGCAAGCGAAAACGCTCCTACAAAAACAGCCCCACAAGTTTCTACCTCAACTATTTCAAACATTACCTTAAACTCAGCAATTAGTGGAGGAACCATTGCAAGTGATGGAGGTGCCGACATCACATCCAAAGGAGTTGTATGGAATACTACAGCCTCACCCACTATCAGTTCAAACACCAAAACAATTGAAGGAACTGGAACAGGTACTTTTTCAAGTTCATTAACTAATTTAACTCCCTCAACCACTTATTATTTAAGAGCCTATGCCACAAACAGTAGTGGCACTAGTTACGGAAGCGAAATTTCTTTTACTACTAACTCCATAGTGCTACCTGTACTTTCGACTACAGCTATTACCGATATTACTTTTAACTCAGCTGCCTCAGGCGGTTCTATAACAAATGATGGAGGAGGAACAATAACAACAAGAGGAATTGTTTGGAGTACTTCACAAAATCCAACAATTGCATTAGCTACAAAAACGACTAACGGAGCTGGTATTGGCAATTTTTCGAGTACACTAGCTAATTTAAATCCCGAAACGACTTATTATATAAAAGCTTATGCTGCCAATAGTGCTGGAACTGCTTATGGAAATGAGATAGAGTTCAAAACGTTACCTACTGTTAAATCCGGAGTAGGAATTGAATTTGATGCAGATGGAAATATTTATCAAACAGTTGAAATAAATGGTCAAATTTGGTTAACCGAAAATTTAAAAACTACCAAATATTGTAACGGAGACGACATACCAAATGTCAATTTCAGCCAGTGGGACAATCTTACTTCTGGGGCTTGGACCTACTACGAAAACAGTAGTGAGAATAATGACACCTATGGAAAACTATACAACTGGGAAGTAGCTTCAAGCAATAAAAATGCTTGCCCTTGTGGATGGAGGGTGGCAACAAGAGAAGATTGGACAGCACTGACTAATTTTTTAGGAATTCAAACTGCTGGGAATGAAATAAAAAGTGTTGGAGATATTGAAAATGGTACAGGTCTATGGCATACCTCTATAAACCCTGGTACTAATTCTACTGGATTTAATGCAACTCCTGCCGGATGGGGAGATCCGGCAAGCTCCAACTTTGCTTTCAAAAATTACAAAACTGCCTATTGGTGTTCTAATCCGGTTTCTGGGAATTCTGCCGAAATAATGCAGCTCGATTATAATTATGCTGATTTCTATTTCACTTTAAAAGATAAAAAATCAGCATTATCAATTCGATGTATCAAGAATTAAATGACTGTCTTTGGTATATTAAATCAAAAGCCCGACAAATTTATCTTTGTCGGGCTTTTTAGTTATTTTATTATTGGCTGTTTTTTACTCCTCCATCATATCAATATGACGATCGTGGTACCCTAGTAGGTATAAAACACCATCCAATCCTAAACTAGAAATAGACGTGGCGGCATTTTCTTTTACCGTAGGTTTGGCATGGAACGCAATCCCTAAACCTGCTAAATTTAGCATAGGCAAATCATTGGCACCATCACCCACAGCAATCGTTTGGTTAATGTGAATTCCTTCTTTTTCAGCAATTGATTGTAAGTATTCGGCTTTCTTTTGACCGTCAACAATTTCACCCAAATATTTACCCGTTAATTTTCCATCTTTGATTTCCAATTGATTCGCATGAACATAATCAATGCCTAACTCCTTTTGCAAATACTCACCAAAATAGGTAAACCCTCCAGATAAAATAGCCGTTTTGTAACCGTAGTATTTCAAGGCTCTCATCAAACGATGTGCCCCTTTGGTTATAGGCAAATTAACGGCAACATTATGTAATACTTCTTCACTCAAACCTTCTAACAAAGCCATGCGCTTTTTGAAGCTTTCTTTAAAGTCAATTTCGCCATTCATCGCTGATTCGGTAATCGCTCTTACTTGTTCCCCTACTCCTGCTAGATCCGCTAATTCATCAATTACTTCGGTTTGAATTAGAGTCGAATCCATATCAAAACAAACCAAACGACGATTTCTGCGGTACATATTGTCTTCTTGGAACGAAATATCGACATTTAAAGTTCGGGAAATTTCCATAAAACTTGCTGTCATTGCTGTTTTGTCCTCAATAATTCCCGTTACCGATAATTGGACACAGGAACGAGGATATTCTTCTTTCTCTACTACTGAAGTTCTTCCGGTTAATCGAATAATCGAATCAATATTCAAATGTTGATCCGACATAATTTTAGTAACCGCAGCTAATTGAACTGCTGTTAGTTCTTCTCCTAAAATATTGATAATATAACGTTGCTTGATTTGAGCTTTCACCCAATTTTCATAATCAGGAATAGAAATCGGTATAAACTTTACTTTAATTCCTAATTCATAGCCTTTAAATAACAAATCTTTTAATACAGGTCCTGAAGAAGACCCCGCTTTTATTTGGAATAAAATCCCTAACGACAGCGTATCGTGAATGTCGGCCTGACCAATATCCAAAATAACGGCATCATAATTAGCTAATATAGAAGTCAAACCCGCTGTTACACCAGGTTTATCTTGACCGGAAACTTTTAATAAAATTATTTCTTTATCTTCAATGGCCATTTATAGTGTTGTTAGTTAGAATGACAAAAATCGACATTCTATCGCTGATAAAAAAGAATAATGTTGTTTTTTTATATCCTAGTAAACGGTTACAATTCGACATAAAAAAACCTGCTTCAATACAGTAGCAGGTTTCAAATTTATATAGTAACCAAAAATTAGGATGCTATTTCCAAACGCTTCAATAAATTTTTATTCAAGGTTTCTTTAGCATAATCTACATCAATCGCTAATTTTTTATCGTCAGAACTTGGCAGTTCATACATAGCATCGGTTAAAATGGCCTCGCATAACGAACGTAATCCACGAGCACCTAATTTATATTCCAAAGCCTTTTCAACAATAAAGTCTAATGCGCCATCTGTGATAGTGAATTCAACATCATCCATCATAAATAATTTAGCATATTGCTTAATTAAAGCATTTTTAGGTTGGGTCAAAATAGCGCGTAAGGTTGCTTTATCCAATGGATCCATGTGTGTTAATACAGGCAAACGACCGATAATCTCCGGAATCAAACCAAAATCTTTAATGTCTTTTGGAATAATGTATTGCAACAAATTGTCTTTGTCGATATTATCTACATTTTTAGAAGTACTGTACCCCACTGCTTGACGGTTCAAACGTTTCGAAATGATACGTTCCACACCATCAAAAGCACCTCCTGCAATAAACAAAATATTTTGGGTATTCACCTCAACAAATTTTTGATCCGGATGTTTACGACCTCCTTTAGGAGGTACGTTTACGACAGTTCCTTCCAATAATTTCAATAAGGCTTGTTGTACTCCTTCTCCTGAAACATCACGAGTGATAGATGGATTATCGCTTTTGCGAGCAATTTTATCAATCTCATCAATAAATACAATACCTCTTTCGGCTTTAGCCACATCATAATCTGCTGCTTGAAGTAAGCGCGTTAAAATACTTTCAACATCTTCTCCCACATAACCTGCTTCCGTAAGTACTGTGGCATCCACAATTGCCAAAGGAACATCTAACATTTTAGCGATAGTTTTTGCTACCAATGTTTTTCCTGTTCCAGTTTGACCTACCATGATGATATTACTTTTTTCAATCTCTACCTCATCGTCTAATTGCTGTTGCATCAAACGTTTGTAGTGATTGTAAACCGCAACCGACATTACTTTTTTGGTTTGGTCTTGACCAATTACATACTGATCTAGAAAAGCCCTGATTTCTTTTGGCTTTTTAAGAATTAAATCTCCAACCAGTTTTGAGCTTCCACCCGATTTTAATTCTTCTAAAACAATTCCGTTTGCCTGTTCAATACACTTATCACAAATATGTGCATCAATACCTGCAATCAACAAATTGGTTTCTGGCTTTTTTCTACCACAAAAAGAACATTCTAATACTTGTTTTGCCATCTATTTTAAGTTGCAAAGTAACAAAGTAAGAAAGTTGCAAAGTCCAACACTATGTAACTTTGCAACTTTATCCTTTGAAACGATTTTTTATCCTCTTACTAAAACTTCATCAATCATTCCGTAGGCTTTTGCTTCTTCAGCAATCATCCAGTAGTCGCGTTCGCTATCTGCATGTACTTTATCAAAAGT
>JACCEA012151184.1_pt1 | contig 96539 bp, 107 predicted proteins | sample 7449851 | NCBI WGS metagenome assembly JACCEA01 (sample SAMN15323453, study PRJNA562643) | freshwater metagenome | isolation source: river surface water | place: USA:Blue River Watershed | collected 2017-08-18 | reverse complement strand
GTTTCAGAGGGTAGAGTGAATAAGTATGAATAAGTATGAATGAATAAGTGTGAATAACCTTGCATGAATAAGTATGCATAAGCATGAATAAGGATATTCAGAACTCTCTATAGTATTTTCCCAGAGCCAGGAAATAGAAATACGATTGGGACAGCAACCCGGCCCACCCGTATGTATCATTGCATCATTATCCATGCATATCCAGTATTACCCATGTCTATCCACCTCCATCCATGATACTCCACGTCTATTCAGATCTCTTCAAATATCTTCACGCTAATCTGGAATTGGTCATGCTCGAAAGGTAATATAAGCCAGGGTGTTATGCATCCTGCCAACCCAAGGCACGTCTGGTCTGGTGTAATCTCTCCATCCAAATCTCAGTGACCTGGCCTCTCTGTCTTGAAAATACTTTTGTTTGTTTATGGATTCCTTGCCATACACCAAACATATTGAACCAGCTCAGAGTGTTTCCAGTGTTATCTGGGAATTCCCTGTCGCAGTGCCTGTAGTCGCCGAGGGAAACCCGAATGATCTTAGTATGCGTTTCGCGGGGAGGTATCAAAGTGCTGCTGAAAATCAATTTCTTTTGGATAAAAATACCATCCTCTCGGGGCAGCTCTGCGTTAAGACCTTGGAGTTGGACATTGCACGGAATGAGGTGAAGGCCCTCCAGGAGCGTGTCCGGTGTCTTGAGGAGCAGGCCGCTTTGCTCACCGGTGAGCTCAAGCAATATAAGGATAAGGATGAGGCGCAGGCCAGACTTAGTCGTGAAATCTGGACTCCCATTCGGGATAATCAGGATGTGGTGGAGGAGCCTGCCTGGGATGCCTCTTCGGAGTTTCAGCAGCAGCAGCCTGCCCTGACAACATCTGCGGCGCCTATTACATTGAGCCAGGTTTTGAGACAGCTTGGCTTCCAGTATTCTGGTACTGATATCAGGAAGTTGGCTGCTGTTGTTCATGATGCCTTTCTCCGAAGATACGGTCATCCGCCCAGGCCCATGGTTTATTACAACAGCGAGGGACAGGCTGAGCGCTTGAGCTGTTTCACAGAGGATGACCGTGTGTTTCTGGAGGAGGTTATCACTTCATGCCCGCTCTTCAAAACCAAACCCCGTGATTCTTTGTCTGCAGTCTAGCAGCCGTGCGATGCCTGCAGGAGATCCACGGTGCACATCAGGCCGAGTCTGAGGATATCTTCTGGGCATCCGTGGTGTCTGTGGGTATATCTTGCGAATTCTGATGCTATTACGTCCTTGCTCGCCGTGTCGTATGCTTGCGATACGCGAATCACCCCTTGGAAGAAGCCTGCGCTTGTCGCGTGTTACTTTCCTTGACGCAATAAACTCTTTTGAGTAAATCGGGTGGGGGGTGTACCGATTTCGTCTTGGTATAGTCGAGGGTCGTAGAACCTGCATCTCGCGTTCTGGCTGACCACTAGGCACGCGAAAATCTTGTGGTTTGGTATAAACATGGGCAAGACGATTTCCCCTTCGTAATAGTCTGCGGGAATTAGTCCCTGAATGTCCAGCAGGGAGTGGGTGGGCTTGATCAGCGCGTGCAGGCAGAGCTGGCGGTCGTGATCGGCCCCGTGGCATATCATGACCCTGCTGGACGTGTTCCCGCCATTTTCCCCTAGCCGGCGCGCGATGTTGTTCGTGAGTTCGATGGCAGTGGAGGTCATGTTGCCTTCTATCAGGGGGGTGTTGGGGGCCATCTGCGGTCTTTCGGGGTTATATTCGACCCCCCCTTCCTCGTTGGTGTGCTGCTCGGGCTCTGGGTGTTGATACGAGTAAAAGTGCACCCACGGAAACTGGGATGCTATTTCTCTCAGGTAGGGCGGTGATCTCCAGTATATGCACGAGGCCCCCGTTGGGTTGGTGTAGCGCGTGAGGAATTCCAGATCCATCAGGAACTGTGCGTGCACTGCGACATCCTGCCATTTCCCTGCCTCGAGGCCGTAATTCTCGGCGGTCGGCGCGAATCCGTGTTGGAGAACGCGCGTGGGCATGCGTGTGTGTGTGCTGGATCTTTATCTTGTTTTTTATTGTCGCTCTTGTGGGCAACAGAGCTAAAGCACGCTGTCGAATCTTTTTTTTAACCGATGGCGGAGCGCAGGAGATGCGGGGGGAGCACTCTGTCCTTGAAGCGCATTAGTTTTGCCTGAAGGTCTAGGCTCAGCCGGGTCGTTACCCGCTGCTCGTGGTACCAGTCCACTTTGTCCAGGAGCTCTGTCTTCCTCAGGCGGAATATGGCGGTTCGTTTCGTGTCCTTGCGCATGGTGGTGTACGTGGTCAGCACGGTGGGCTTGGTCCGCTCGTTGGATATCGATCCTGCCAGGGCTCGTAGGACCAGGCACCTTCGGATGTGCGCCCGGATACTTTTTGCGGCCGTGTGCTTCTTCTTGGCTTCTTGAGCCAGCGCGTCCATGTCCAGGATTTTGGACACATGTGGCAGCCAGAAGAACCAGGAGCACCGCCTGCCCCCGGGAAAGTCCATGCGATCCGAGGAGTACTCCAGGCGTTGGTGCGGCGTCATGGTCTCGTGGAAGAAAAAGACCCTGCCCGCCACTGCGTCGACGAACGAGGGGTATCCCTGAATCGGGCGACCTAGGGTTATCCAGTATCGCTCGTACAACACCCTCTGTGAGACCATATTGGCCTGTATGCAATCCCTGCACACGCGCATCCCGATGCTCCAGTACGGCTTGGTGGAGTAGCGGGTCGTCCCGCACATCCCGCAGCACGGGGAGCACCGGAGCACTGTGATCTTTCGGTACACGTACAGCGCCTGCAGCTTCTCCTGCTCTGGCGCGTCGTCTGCCGGCACCCTGTCAACCCGCAGCAGCATCCTGCCAGCAGGCCGGTGAGTCGTGTCGCGCGCGCTCGCCGACGCAACGGGGAAAGCTTGGGGCGCACCCGAGGGAAGGGGGTTTGTGCTGGAAGTTGGGCAGCGTTCTGGGGACCGACGGGTTCAACCTCAGAATAGCCCCTTGGGGAGAGCGGATCATCCTGGTCAGAGGGGCTTGGGCCTCCTGGCCTGCCCCCATGGTGCTCAGGTGGCCCCGCCAGTGCTGGTACAGCATGTGCCAGACCTTCAGGTCCATCTGCACCATCCATCGCAGGTCGTGGTTCACCATGCTCATCAGCATCACGCTCAGCCCCCGGCGGTCGTTCACCAGGTTGATCAGGATTTTGCTCAGGATGTCGGACGGCAGCTCTGAAAGCGGCAGCCCCAGCCTCTGCGGTGCCTTCCTCCTGCGCTTGGCCGCCGTTATTCCCGTCGCCTCCACCGGCTGCCCCGGGGTGTACCCCATCGTCGCTTGCCTCCTCTTCTTCTGCAGGCTGGTGGGCGCGTCTGATGCGCTGCTGGATTTCAAGGTCTCGGCGGCGGTGCTCATTGGTCTCGAACAGAAGCATGCAGGGCGGATGCCTCCCGCTTTCTTCGCGCTGGTTCCCCAATTGATTCGAATATTATTTTTAATGCGGGGACCGTTCTTCAGCCCTGAGGTCTAAAGGCCTCTGTGTGCCGGGACCTGGCCGCGGCGGAGGCCTGCTTGGCCTGTCTGAATAGCTCCTCGTCGTGCTGGGCCTCGGGGTCCTCCCCCTGTGCTGCTGCCGACGCTGTTGCGAGACCAGTGGATGCCTGAGGCGGGTCGGCGATCGGAGGGGGCTCGTGCGGGGGCTTGGCCGCGGGGGCGGGGTCGTGGTCCGTGCTCACCTGGAGCAGGGGGGCGTACTGGTAGTGGCTGCTGTGCTCCTGCTGTTTCAGACGGGATTTGTGATGCACAGCGAGCGCCCATATGATGGCGGGGCAGAAGAGCATGGCCAACCACAGGGGGGAGTACAGGACCGGGGCCAGGCGCGTGATGAATTGCCAGCTGGTTTCCTTGAGGTACCCCACCCCTTGGTTGGAGTGAATTCCAATCACGTAGATCCATGCGAACGCCAGCAGCGTGAATGCGAGCCCGCGGCATGCCCTGATGGGCGTTGGCTCCAGCTCGCACTGGAAGTATGCCGAGATCACGATGGTGATGAGCATGGCGCTCACCGGTATCAGTTTATTCCCCGCCACCCTTTTGTCCAGGGCCTGCCTGATCTGGGGCGGGTCCGCGATCAGCAGCGTGCAGCCGCAGGCCCATAGCAGGTGCCCCACCGCCATGATTACTGGATACGCCCTCATGCTGCTGGCCGATGCCCTGATAACCGCGTGGGTGTTGGCGAAGAACACGGCCATCAGGATCGCGTTCCCGTCGAAAATGATCTTGTGCGTCAGCGTGCGATCCATGTACAGTACAGCCGCTATGGCGAGGTACCCCCCCAGGATCTCGTCCCCCGGGGGCACCATCGCGATTGCCAGCATCAGCATGATCAGCCTGATGAGGCAGCCGCACGCGGGCAGGTAATTCACTGCTAGAGTCAGGTCCACCGTTTGCATCCTTTATTCTTAGGGGCGCAATCAAAACGCGGCTGAAATATCTCGCATCCCCCGAACCCCCTCGACCCGTCAACAGCAGCGCCCGATCCACTCGGTCACGCGCTCGCACAGGCCCAGGCAGGCGGCCTCGGTGTCCTTGTTCCACGCTAGGCCGCGCCTCTCCTCGTCCACCCCGCGCCAGCTCAGGCGGATGATCACCATGCCTTTCCCCGTCACCATCCAATCGTTGTTGTCCGGCTGCATCTCCCGGGGGAGCCTGAACTGCGGGGCCTCGAACTTGATCAGCGTGAATCGGACCGCGTTGGTGTGCTCGTACATCCGTCCTTCCACCCGCAGGTGCTCCGAGTGGCGCTCCAGATTGGTCTCCAGCAGACCGTTTGCAGACACCTGGGCCCTCTTGCCCAGCTTTGTCGTGAGCACCGCCATGTGCACGACGTTGCCGGCGCTTTCCAGGCGAAGCGCCCTCGCCAGACGCTTGATCCCATGCAGGCCTCTCACGCCCATGAACGCGCCCTTGCCTTGGTTGATCACCACGTTTCCGTGCAGGTGAAAGATCTCCCTCTGGGTGCCCGTCCTTTTCACCACCGGATCCAACCCCTCGGTTGTGACGTATTCCGTGAAGGTCCCGCACAGGTTCTCGATCCTCGGGATTTGCCTGGCGTAAGGCGCGTATCTCTCGTCTAGGAGGATCGTCTGCACACACCCCGACGCGTCAAGTATCGACTCGGGTATGCACGGGGATCGGGGCAGCGGTCTGCCGGCGCTCTTCACGGCCGTTTTCATCGTCGTTGGTGCGATTGCGCGTGGGCGCGGAAAGGATACAGAGATTTTCGAAACATTTTTTATTTTATTTATGATCGTCATTCAAACAGAGGGGGGAAAAGCTCTCCGGGTGGCGCGTCCAGCTCCGCCGCCAGCAATTGACTGAAGCTCTCGAGCCATTCCGCATCGGACGGGATGACGCTCTCGTCGACCTGTTGTTGGTGTTGCTGTTCTTCGGCTGGTGTCTCGCAGGGCACGGGCTTGGCGACTGGCTTCTCCTCCGATCCTGCATTTCTGGATGCCCCTGCTGACTGCTGCTCCTTGCGTTGGCGAGCAATCACGATGTTCACTTTGTGCTTGTAGAACTTGGCCCGTTCCCCCATCACCTCCAGAATCTTTGCTATCCGGCTGTCGATGTCAGGCAATGCCAGCATGGCCTTCCTTTGGTCCTCGATGTCGTCCCATGTTACGTACGCGCCGTCGACCTTGAATGCCCCCCTGCACACGTCCGCGAAGGGCCAGCGGCGCAGGTTCCATTTTCGACGCAGGGGGGCCAGCGTGTGGTGTGACATGCCCAGCACCTCGTAGACGACCTTCACCGGCACGTGGTAGAAGCACTGCATGTACGGTAGCAGGTCTCGGTAGTTGAGCTTGTGTCTGGCGGATTGCTCCGGATCTGTGATGACGTTGCAGCGAATGTGGCAGCGTGGCATCTGTGGGTGTTGTCTTTGGTGGTTTCAGCAATCTTCCCAGTCGGTTTTTATCGCAGCACGTGTCCCCATAACCATCTGTAACCGTCTTTAGATTTTCTACAGTACATTTCAAGATGTTTCAGGATTATTTGGTAAACTCTTCGTATTTTCTTATGTATTCAATCATATTCAGGTCTATTCATGTATTTCTACCCATATTCAGTCTATTTCACGTTGCACCATTCGAGGTGAGGGAATAAAAGCCACCGTCTGTGAATCTTGGCCACCGGTTCATGTCCATTTTCCGCACCCCATCCTCCCGCTCGTCTGTTGCCCCCTCTGGAAAGACTTTGAAGTTCGCGGATTCTGCTGGCAATGGAGACGACGACGACCGAGACGACGACGACAAGGAGAATCGCTGCCCGAACAAGAGCCCCCCAAATCTCGAAGAGCGTAAGCGAGCTCAGAAGCGCACGCGCGAGGATGGCGATGAGGACAAGGATAGCCCTGTGTCTGCTGGTTCTCCTTCTAAGAGGCTTGAGCCGAGGCAGCTTGTCTACCCGGAGGAGGATGCCTTGGGCACCATCGCCTCCATGGGCGAGGACGATCAGGAGGAGGAGGAGGAGCCCCGGACGCAGTCGCAGACAGGCCCTCAGGGAGCTGCTGATGAGGGGCTAGAGGAAGGCGAGTGCACTCCCGAATCTCAGTTGGCTATTGCTGGATGAGTACGATCGTCGGTCTCTCTTATCCTGTTTGTTGTGCTGTGTTGGATGTGCAGTTGTGCCCGAGACGCCCCAGCCTCCTCCTGAAGCGTACCCACCTGGACATCCGAAAGCCAAGGCGGATACCTCTAAGTATATGCGACTACGATATTACATGGCGGATGTGACCAACGAGGAGATTGAGAATTCTGCCAGTCAGTGGTGGTGATGCGTAACCTTTCCCCTTGTGGACACCGGCCTTTCCGTGTCCTGGGTTATTAAAGTTGCGCATGTGTATTAAAAAAACACGCGAAATGTCTTTGGGGTTAGGATCGTTTCTGTTTGCCTGCAGCATGTCGTTATTGGGTCATTTGAAAGAATTTAGACAGACTCGGTCGCTGGCGGAGAAGATCCCGTTGTATTGCGTCTTTGGGGATACCGTCATGCGCTCGATATCGCAGACGCGGCCCATGTCACTGCAGGCGCTCCAGACCATACGCGGGTTTTCGGACGATAAGTGCGTCAAGTATGGCGAGGATATCATTCAGATCATCCGGAAGTCGTCTGATAATGGAGGCAATAGCAGCAGTGATTCGGGGGTGGGCGGGGTTATCCCGCAGGTGATCATGCGGTATGGTAGATCAGGAAAGAGTTCTCTCTTTCGGAAGAGGAAGTCTGCTGTCCCATATGTCAGGCCTGTCGACACCTCGCGTGTGAACACATGCGCGCAACGCATCCAGGGGATCCCTTTAGGGAAGGAGGGGGTCTACATACTCGAGTTGTCTCAGGGGAGAGTCTACGTGGGGCATTCGTCCGATACGCGCAGGCGCATGCATCAGCACCTCTCCGGTCAGGGCAGCGCGTTCACGAAGGCCTTCCCCCCCACCGGGGTCGTCCTGCCGCGCCTCGGGTGCGTTTCTGGATCCTCCGAGGCGGCTGAGCGGGACGAGACTCTGCGGTACATGTTTCTGCGCGGGATTCAGTTTGTGCGCGGCTGGAAGTACACGCGAATAGAGATGTCGGACGAGGAGGTGCAGGACGCGGAGGAGAACATCAGGGAGCTGTTCGACCTGTGCAGGCGGTGTGGCCATCCGGGACACTTCATTACAAACTGCAGGGCCAATTTTGATCGGCTTGGCAGGCCGTGCAGCAGGCGTTAGCTAGGAAAAGTAAACGATTCTGTGGGCCATGTCTACCTCGTCTGGCTCGTTGCTTCTGCCACCGTTCCACGTCTCGTATCCTCGCAGGGTCGCACGCCAGACGTAAAACGCCCTGGCAAAGGTCCACGGCACGGTATCGCGGTGGCGGTGCACGACGGTGGCTGGCAGTCGGGGGAGGTTCTCCGGCATCTCGTGGCAGAGAATCGCGTGCGATTTCATGCAGGCCTTCAGGGTTTCCAGATCCTGGATGCCGTAGAAACTGTCCTTGTGCATCGTGTATCGCGCCTCTCCGATGATCGTGAGCTTGGCTGAGCATTTGCCAACTCGAATGACCCCTATGATGTCAAACAGCATGACGGACTTGCGCCCGCAGTCGGCCTTGAGCAGCCAGGTCCGGGGCTTCCCCGTGAATGTGATCTTGGCCCAGTTGAATACCTCCGTGTCCTTGCACCTGATCCAGCTGCTGCCCATGGCTTCCTGCCAGATCAACCAATCCTGGAGGTCGTGCATCGCGTACGTGGTCGGGAACGAGTCGCGGTAGGCCTTGCACGTCTGGCTCAGTAAGGAGACCAGGCGCGCGTCGTTCTGCAACCCCTCGGTTATCGTTTCTAGGATCACGGGGTCCAGGATCGGACACGTCATGGTGGGAGGGGAGGCGCGCTCATTCTTTTTTAATACTGGCCTAGCTGGCTTGAGCCCTGTTGTTTCTTTTGGCTATTCGTTCGTTTTTGCCAGCACCGTGGCGTCCACGTAGATCTTGAGCAGATCCGTCACGTCCTCGCTGTAGAGCACGCGCGGCTCGGGGGTCACGAGGTAGATCCTCCCCGCGAGCAGGAGCCAGTACCAGCCCCCGCTCCCATTGGTGGGGTCGAACTGCTCCTCCTCATACCGCAGGGGTATCTCGGGGAAGAGCTCCTGGATCGCAGGCAGCACGTGCACGGCGCTGGCATTCTTGATATCACTCAGCGGGTGGCGCGCGATCCTGATGTACTGGCTGTTGTGGAAGTACACCACTTGCGACACGTGGTTGTACATCCCCGGAAAATCGTGCCTGTAGTTGAGCCTGGCCGCCACGGGGAGGGCGATGTGCATGCACAGCAGATTGAAGTTGTCGTTGCTGGCCTCGTAGTGGTACTTTGATATGCCGGCCTCGTAGTTTTGCGGTGGGACTCGGACGCACACCGCCAGAAGGTGCAGGTGTCGGTACATGATCAGGAGGGAGCCCGCCATCCGCCGCAGCGCCCCGGATGTCAGCATGACCATGTCCGGGGGGTGGTGTCTGTCCAGGGACGGCTGCGTCTCGCTGGGATCGTCGAAGATGTCCTCCCCCGCCGCCATGTAGGCGAGCTCTCCGAATCTGGCGGCGCACAGGTTGATCAGGAGCAGCACCTGCCGAAGGTTCTGCTTGGCGCGGATGTTCTGCTTGAGGCGGTCCAGGAATGCGGGCCATTCGAACAGGACGTTGGCCATGGTGTCCTTGAGCTCTCGCCAGGTCATCGTGCGGACAGGTTTTTCCATGATCGTCATCCGGTTCCCCTGGCTGAAGCCGCTGCCTGCCCCCACCCTGCCCTCCTCCTCTGTGCTGTTCAGATGCTTGAATCTGCATACGAGCAGCGCTAGCAGGTGGTTTCTGTTCAGCAGGACGTCCATGTGGTACGGCTCCTCGGGGTCGGTCCCCCACAGCCACTCGTGCCAGATTTCCTCGGGTAGCTCCCCTACAGCCGCCAGTTGCGTGTTCAGCGTGCTAAGCCCCTCCCTGCTGCTCTCCATTGCTACCCCAATTTTTGGACTATACCTATTTGTACTTCCTAAGTACCTGTGAGAGAAACCCCCCACCCCGGCCCCCTGCTTTAGCCCTGAGCATGGCGCGCGCTGCGCCTGGGGCCCTGGGTCGAAATCAAGCCATCACGAGTCTTTTGCAGGGATGGAGTCGGGGGAGGCGGGATTCGACTGCGGGAACAGTCTCTCATTCAACGAGGACTGCGTGTGCTTGTCCAGCGGAACGCTGGCCTGCACCCGCTGCAGCAGGATATTGCAGATGGCCACCCGCAGGCGCTTGTCCTGGTACGCGTGGCTGTTCAAGACCGAGCTGCACAGCGCCCCCAAGACGTCCAGCGGTTTCAGGATGATGTTCGGGCCAGCGGGCCTCCTGTAGATCATGGCGTGCTCGAACACCCCCCAGCGCTTGTGGAATTGGGCGTCCTCCGTGTTGATGGCGTCTCGGAACACCTGCCTCTGCTCCTGGGTCATCTGGTTGTACGGGTATGTCAGGTCCTTGGACTTGAATGGCTGCCATCCTACAGCCGTGAGCTGCATCTGGAGCGGGCATGTCAGCATGGTCAACACGGTGGGGGTCACGGTGTCCGTGTTCTGCTTCAGGTTGTTTTCGCAGAGGACAATGATGCTCTTCTGCATCCTGGCCTGATCTCCGAAAAAGGCCGAGACCAGTTCAGAGATCACCCGCCCATGCTCCGGCAGACTCGGAGGAGGCTCCATGCGCGCTGGATCGAACCGATTACGGGGGTGCGCACGCCGAGAATGGCACGCTCTTTGTTGCGCGAGTATCATTCTCTCTTTTATTCCGGACATCTGTCTTATTGGGATTGTATGAGATAAAACACCTCCTCGTCATCCCTGTTTCCGACCCTGGCGGACGATGCGGCTGTCTTCGCGCTGGTCTCAGGGGGTTTCCAGGCGGCCATCATGGTCGCCATGCTTTCCAGCAGCTGCAGCATGGACTTGAGGTCGGCCTGTACCTGCTTGTGAAATTCGGACTCCTCCGATGCGGGTGGCACGTTCTTGACAACCGCCGTCTTGGTGCGGCGAAACCATTCGGGCAGCTGGAACATGGACAGCCCTCCATCCTGGGCCAGCGCCTGCCTGAACTCCTCCAGTTCCTCGTGCAGAAACCCCTGCGCGGCGTTTGCATCCTCGTCCGCTGTGATCGAGTAAGGGTCTATCTCTACGCGGATTACCTTGGCGCGATCCATGCTTTTGTGGCTGATTCCAACCGGAAAAACGTCTTAAATACAGCCTTTAGTCATCCAAATCGATCCGAGTATTAAAACGCGGTGTGGCCGAGAGCCTAGCTGAGTCATCATCATTATGCGCTGCTGGCTGTGCGAGTACAGCGACGACCCCATCGCCAAGAGCCTCACGCGTTTCATCACCGACCAAGCGGTCACCATGGGGCCTGAGCTGATGGCGGAGCGCGTGCATGAGAGCCTGGTCGAGAAGTGCCCCATGTCGGAGGGGATAGGCCTGGACGAGGTTCGGGAGCATATCATGGTGCACACCCTCTGCCCGTCCGTGCGCGTCGCGTGTATCATGCGCTCTCTCCTGCGACTGACCGACAAGCTTGAAGGGATCACAACGTCCACTGATCCAGAGACGGGGCAGACGGTGGTGGAGGCCAGAAACATCACGGTATATCTCAAGGTGGTGTCAGAGGTGATGCAGATGTACAGGACGGGGGAAGTGAGCCGCCTGCTGTTTGCCCAGGAGACCAGGCCGGCTTGACATGTTCGCTCCCAGCCGAGTATAAAGAAGCTCCTCCTGCGCACTCTTGCTATCATAATTGTATGCCATGCGCGCAGCCTCGGGATCCGAGAACGCTGCAGCCAAGATTCTCAGTGCAGACCCACCCCCGCTCCGTAAGCACGGGGCGGTGGGGCTGATCCTGGCCTGCTATGTCCTCGGGCTTGTCCTCCTGCAGTTGGTCTTGATCAGGACCGGACCCAAACCCGTTGTCGGCCCTTGCTAGAATCGAACGGTCAATCTTTGGAAAATATCACCCAAACCTCGTGTATTTAAGCCAGCGCGCGACTCGATTGCACAGGGAATGTCTCGGGCTCAGTATCATCAGTATCCACAATGCACGTCCGGTATGCCTGGTGCTGTCGTCAACGGCGGGCTTATCGATTTCCAGGATAATCTCCAGCGGGGGGTGCAAGAGTATGTCACCCCCTCCATGATTCTGCAGGCAAACTGCGGGGGGGGTCTGCTGAATCCCTGTGTTGGCGTTTCCCTCCCCATGAACAACAGTATCGGCGCGCAGCAGAATGGATTCATGCAGCAGAATAGTAGTAATAGTGGTGGGGCCTTCTCGACCCAGGGGGGTGTGCAGGGCGGCATTCTCTGTGGCCCCGCCTCGTACCTTCACGTCAACGGCGTGACTTACAAGCCAGTCGAAGAGCCCAATGCCAAGATCTCTGCACAGGAGCCGTCGTCTTCCAAGCCCCTCTCCGGTTCTCGCGCTGCCGAGGGCGACGAGCCTGGCCCGCGCATGCTCAGCAAGCGCGAGCTCCAGCAGGCCATTGACGAGCGCGTCAAGTCCCAGGTCAAGACCTACATGCGCAACCAGCAGGCGTGCGATTCCGATCTGGATGGCGACGCCTGTGGGACTCGCCTCTCCTCCGCGTCTCACTATTCCCCCGAGGATCTGGCCGCGCGGCGCGTGGCTGACCTAAATGCTGGCATGCCTGTCGGGCGTTCGGGCGGGAAGGGGGGGAAGGCGGGCAGGATGATCCAGAGTCGTTGGTGATTGTGTTTTGTATTAAATCCCTTCCGCTGCCCTTTGTGTGAGAGCCCCCCACCTGCCCCGATGAGCGGGCAACAGCGTGTGTTGACTCTCGCATTCCTGGTCCCCACTCCCGACGACCATTGGCTGAACCGACTCACGGCCAGGGTCAGCGCGCACCCCGTGTGCCACGTTGAGCTTTACTTTGAATGTATCAATCAATGTTTTTCCATAATTTCGGGTGAGCAAGCAGGGTTTCGGTGTAGGAACCTGAGCAATCCCAACTACCAGCTCGTGACCCTCCTGGTATCCACCAAAGAGTACGACAGGACCCTGGAGTTTTGCCGCACCATTGCCAATCAAAACATGAAGTTTGACGAGCGGGGGATGTGGGCCTCGTGGTTTCCGTCCGTCGTTTGCTGCTCCTCGTGCGATTCGTGCTCGCAGCAAAAGGGAATGACGTTCTGCAGCAAGATCATCACGGAGGCTCTCCAGTGCGGGGGATTACGTGAGGTTGACTGCCTCGTCGCAGCATGCACCACCCCCAGCGTCCTCTTCGCCAGTGTCAAAAAGTCCTCCCGCTCCGTCTGCAACAGTGTCCCCTACAAGAGGCAGGCTCTTATGCTGTACCCTTCTCTGTCGTGACCATTTGAGGCCACCGCTTGCCCCCGTTGATCTACGCCCGTGTGAGCTCGTCGATGTGCTGGATGAGCCGCTGTTCGGCCCCATCTGCGGCGGCGGCTGGGTAATTATGAATCCCTTCAAGACGGGCCACAGTCGGCTCCAGCCTGTGAACACGTCGTCCATGTTCTTCCCCCCCGTGATGACAATCTTGCCTGAAAAGAAGCAGAGCAGGACCACGGGGGAGGCCTCCGGACGGTAAATCAGCCCGGGGAACATTTTGCGCTGGTACGTGCAGTTCAGGGCCATGCGGGCGTACATGGCGTGCAGGTCGAGGCAGCCCCCGTTCACAGGGATCTCCACGTGCGCGACCATGTTCTGCACGTCGCAGGCTAGCAGGCGGAAGGAATGCCCGGGGATGCATTCCTCCAATAGCCCCGTGATGAACAGGGACGCGTACACGCATTCGTACCACGATCTGCAGCCCGTGACGACCAGCTTGCCGCTTGAGAACAGAAGGGTGGTGCAGTCCGGCTTGTGCAGGCGCACGGTTATGGCGGCAAACTTGTGCTGGTCGTAGAACGAGAAGGGGAGCATCTCGTGAATCTTGTTCAGGTTCAGGACGGGCAGGGAGCATTCGATCTGGGAGGTCGCCACTATGTTGTGCACGATCGGCAGGGGCGTGTCGGGGTCGATGGGCAGATAGATCTCGTGCTGGGACAGAGAGCTGTACTTTCGTTTGCGCATGACTGCCCCTTATCCCTCTCCCTCCCCCTTGCTGTGTGCTCCGCCTGGCCAGCCCGTTTTCGCGACACTAAAAAAAACAGGCACAGCTCTTTTCAACGCTGGGCGGGCATAAAGGGCCTGTATGCCAAGCGCAAGGTCTGTTTCGCGGTCATGACGCTGGACCCGAGGAGCAGTCACTGCGCGTTCTGTGGAATCAATCTTCAAGGCGGCCTGAAACGCAGGCTCTTCAACTCGACGCAGGGGAGGAGGTTCGTCCAGCAGCGCTGCAAGAGCACCCCGTTCCTGTACTCGGTGTTGACGCGGGCGCCTGCAGCTACGGATAACCCCGAGAAGCAGTATCTGTGCATCCCGTGCGTCAACTGGAAGCGACGGGCGGAGCATGGGCGGCTCAAGCGCACCAGACAACCCATGCTGCAGCTGGACCAAATGATCCTGTTTCTCATGCAACCAGGGCGGTTTCAGGAACCTGATCATCGATGTATGGAGAGGCTGGTCATCGCGGTGCGGCAGCCCGATAATCTGTATCGATTCATATTCCCGTTCCCCGTCCTCAGAATTACCAGGGACATCACGGGAAACACCTACCAGCATTGTGTCGCCGCATGGTGGGTGTACAACGGCAAGTCAGAATTTTTCTCCTCGCCGCAGGAGGCCAAGCGGGTCAGGAGCGCTATCAAGGCGGGGCTGGTCCGGGAAGAATAGCCTGCGGCGTTGTCACGCACGCCCTTTTCAATATAAATTGTTGTGTCGTTTTTTGATAAAACGGACAGAGTGCATGCTGTGTAAGGTCTTCTCCATCCAGATCCAGTGCAAGAATGACATGGCCAGGCTGGAGGATGCCCTCGTGCGCCTGATGGGCGGGGAGCGCAGCAAATGCTCCCTGATCCGCTCCCAGGAGTTCGTGAACATCAGGCTGCGCGCGCTGTATGACAGAGGGCCCGCTGAGCGGATCGTGGTCTATGGTGAGCGGGTCAAGGTGTGCCTGGAGTCGGACAAAACCGTCGATATCTATCTCTCGGAGCTGGGTCTGGACAGTGTCCCCGTGCTTTTGGGGAAGCGCGACAGCCCTGAGGATGGAGCGGACGGCTCATCCGACGCCATAACTACTTGCGAGCAGGATGAGTGAAAGTCGGATGTATTAAAGTGTTGTGGTGGGATTGAACTACCTCTTTTTTTCTGTTTCATGCCAGCAGCACTGTCCACTCCCTCCGTGTCGTCTTCCCCGCGCAAATACCCCATCCATGTCGAGGGGACTGCCCGTGTTTTCACCACGTTTCTGCCCGTGGACGCGATCGACCAGATGGACGAGCCCTGTAAAGCCCCGCCTAGACAGGTCTTCATGTACGCGTGGATCGACAAGGAGAACGGCGTCTCCTCGCATGTTTCCGAACCTTTCAGCGAGGATGGGGGGCGGTTTGCTTTCAAGATGGAGATCAAGGACGGGGACAGCCCCGCCCTGAAACTGCACGCGTCGTTGCGAACCCAGGACCAGGAGTCCAAAAACTTCAGGACGTTCCCGCTGGCCGTGAGCTGCTCTGACCTCGAGGCGCTCTTGCAAGGAGGCGAGGACTCCTTCTGTATGGAGGATCAGTTCATGGAGGGCAACTTTGTTAGCGTGACCCTGCGGGTGAAGAACGCGGATCAGTACAGGAACCATCTGTCGTGCTTGACAGACCAGAGCAAGCCGTTTATCGGCTTTGGGTCCACCGCCTTGGATAGGATTGCCGAGTGCAACGAGATCATGGCGCGCATCTCTTCCCAGATTCAGAAAAATATCGTGGCCAACAAGATGGTGGATGCGCCCGGATTTGCCAACTTCAAAATGGGTCTGACCAGGTGTGAGCCCCCGCCTCCCACACACTTGGCCCCCCCGCTGTTGTTTGTGTCCTTGTTCCTTGGCACGCCTGCTTACATCCTCCTGCTGCAGTCGGGAATTCGGCGGGCGGAGGTACTCGGTGGATGCACAGCAGGGCAGCAGGATGGGGCGCCAGCAGGGGAAGGCGACGGGCGCGCCATTCCAGCAGCGGTCCAAGGACATCCCCATGCTGGAATCCCACTACGCCGCCATGCACGCGCAGGAGGAGACCTTGCAGCGCGAGCTCCCGCTGGCGCTCGTGTTGTACCATCTCCACTTGAAGCTAGTGCACTCAGGGGAGACTGCCGAGTCCATGCTGAGGCTGGACGACGCTGGCTTTGGAACCCTTTTCGCGCAGGGCCTGCAGTTTACCTGCGACCCTGGGCTGGTCCCCTACCAGAGGGATGGAACGCTGCGCCTTGTCTGCAAGACTCGGGGGACAGCAGCGTTGATCCCCCAGGAGGGTCATGGCTTGCTTCGTGATGCGTGCAAGCTGGACCTGGTTTTCAAGACGGAGATAGTGGGGACTGAGAATATTGTGAGTGCCCCCTCTCTGCGCCCCTCCTGCTTTGCCCCTCTCCTCCTCGCCTGATCTGCTTTTCCTGCGCAGGCATGCCTGGGAGCCCCTCAGATGCAGGGCAGGACTGTGAGGAAGCTGCATCCCATCAGCGTGAAGCGAGGGGCTTCCATGAAGACTCTCATGGGGTTGTTCCACCAGCAACAGCCCTCCGCCGCTAAGCTCATGGACACCAAGACCCATTTCGTGTCGGCACACGATTATGACCCGGGGGAGCTCAGCGAGATGTACACCAACATTCTCATGGATGATTGCGAGTCTAGCTCGCTTTTGGCAAAATTAGCCAAGAAAACCTGCCTTGGGGTGTACAATAGGTCAGGCCGGCACGAGCTGCAGGCCAGGCTGGGTGATAGGCTGAATCCTGAGTGGCAGACCCTGTCGGAGGCATGCAAGGGGTGGCCGATATTCAAAAACTACACTGACAAGAGCTGGTCCCTCATGGCCGATATCCTTCACAGGGGGAGCGCGATGTTGGCCCAAGGGCATTTGCAGATCATGGGGACTGTGGGCCTGGCATCCACAGCATCCGCGGGGGAGTCAGGTCCCGCGTCGGATTCTCTCAATGGCCATTGTTTCAACGTGGGCCTGTTACAGACCCCCAGCATGCGACAGCCGGAATGCCTTATTCTCGAGGGTACAGCCGAGACGATTTTCTTGGACGACAAGGCGGGCTCTCCCAGCATGACTGTCAAGATCATGACCTGTGACACCCCCGGCGCCCCCTTCGTCGAGCAAACCCTGTCCTTCCCCAAGTTTCTCACGGTGTTGGCCGGCACCGTGGAGCACTTCACGCAGATCATCAATAGTCCCAATGGAGGATACGCCGACCTGCAGGCGGGTTGGCCCCACGCCAAACCGGTCACCGGCTGGCTGGGGAAGACCATGGTCATGAACGGCCTGAGATCCAGGAAGGATGCCCCGCTGCAGTTCTACAACCGCATTCTCTACACCGGATGGGCGTGCACGGACGCGGGGGTGGGGTGCATGCCGGTGCAGGAGAGCAAGGGGATGGTCACCGGATGCCACCCGTACGACCTGAATGATCTGCAGATCAGGGGGGTCAGCGCCGACATCAAACCCGAGGAGCTGCAGGTGATCGCCCAGGTCATGGAGGAGACCACCCCGCCCATGGTGGACCCTTCCATCTTCCAGACCCTTTCCTCCTACTGGGTCCCATGTCTGCCCTTGGAGTCTGTAAACAAGAAGAGCAGCACGGAGCGCCAGCCAGGGGTCAAGTACATTCGCATCGCCGTGATGGAGACCCCTGGAGTCCCTGAGTTCATCCCGATCCTGCTGGAGGCCAAGGGGCAGGCCATCGAGCGAGCGAACGAGATCAACGCCCGCCATCCGAAATCGGACGGGATCAGGGGGACCGTGATGGCCCTGGTCACAGGGGTGCACGTGCTCCTGGATGTGCCTTATCAGACGGCATCGCTCACGTACGTCGACAGCCTGAAGCAGGCCCTCAGGGAATTGGATTGGCCCTCCCGCGTGCAGGCCGTCCCTGGGGGGATTCACCACGAATAAAAAAAAGGTTCGTTGCACTGCTGGTGTGTTTACGGAGTGCCCAGTGTCAGCTGTTGCCACCCCCGGACATGTCTGCACCAGCCACATCAAAAACCGCCAAGAAGAAAGCAGGACTGGCTCCTGTCAGAATCCCTGAGTATACCACCGACGCGAAGCCGAGTGAAGCGCCCAAACCAGTCGAGGACGGTGGCGCGGAGACGGACAAGACCTCGTCCGGTGATATCCCCGTCAAACCCACGCTGTCCTTCAAGCGCAGGGTCAAGCGGCAGTTTGAGATACCGCGCGTCACCTTCTTCCGGCTTGTTCACGAGATTGCGAGCGATTTCAAATCGGACCTGCGGTTTCAGCGCGAGGCGGTGGACGCCCTTCAAGAGGCGTCAGAGACCCTGGTCGCCGAGCGGTTCGCGCGCTGCTCCCAGCTCGCGGACCTCTGCAAGCTCGATACGGTGCGCGACGAGCACTGGCGCTTCGTTCAGAACGAGGGAGGGCTGGCCGTACCTTGCTCGGGTAAGAGTTGACGACCCGCACGTCCTGCTCGCACTCCGTCCCCTGGAGCACGATCTCCTCCATGTTGATGCGGATCTCCCTCATGTGGGCGCACCCCGTCTCGATGTAGATCAGCTCGAGGAATTTCTGGATGTTCCTGAGAAGCTTCTGGGAGATGCGCTTGCACGTACTGTAGATGGACATCTCGAGGTTCGGGCAGCTGTACAGCATCGCCGCCGCAAACATGCTCACGGAGATGGTCTTCCCGAAGCGCCTGGGCGTGGACACCAGGACCTCGCCTGACAGGCTGTCCCATCCGTTCGCCTCCAGAATCTTTTGGTGGTCCCGCGCAAAGGCTCCTTGCGGCTCGCGCTTCCAGAAGATCCTGGCGCACGCCCTAATAAAGTTGTCGTGGAACATCCGCTGGTGGAACGAGCGCTGCCATCCGCGCCTGTCGATCGCCTCCAGCCCGTGCCTGCACTTCTGCATGCGCTGGAACCCGTTGCACTGCGCCTGGGCGGTGGCTGCCAGATAGTTTTCGAGCGCTGTCCTGCGTATGCTTCGTTTCCGCTCCTCCTCCTGCTTCTCTCGGGTGACGCGGTCGTAGTTTTCGAAGTACTCGGTGAGCAGTACGGTGACCCCCGCGTGTGCGCTTGCGTTCATAGCAGTGTGTTTGGTTTACGCGTGGGTGTGACGTTTAAGTACATATACGGTGGCGGGGATGGCATGCATTCCAACCGTCAAATGGTCCTTCCCGAGAGCCTCTTGGTCGTCATTGTTAGTACCTTGTCGGGCGGTCTGGAGCGTGAGGGGTTGTTGGTCGTGAACGGCACCAACAGCAGCAGCAATAGCAATCAGTCCTTTCACGCCAACTACCAGCACCTCATCGGGAATGGATCCTGTGGCATCGGAACCAGGTGGCCAGAGTGCCATGTCTTGGACGAGCATATCAAGCCCTTCCATCTAGCTGTCCCCTGGTGCATCACCCTTGGAGCTATCGTGATCCTCAGTATGCCCACGGTGCTGTTGAGATCCAGGCAGAAAGAAAAGGGGTTGCGCTTGGTGGCAGGCAATATCCTGCAGTTTATGGGCCTTCTGACGTGCGCGTCCTTCGTCACGGATCACCCCAGCATTTGTTTTGCTCTGACCCTCCATTCCTGTGTGCGGCTTCTTGTGCAGCTGGAGCTCTCCGACGCGCTCGTGGGGGGCGCAGGATGGTGGACCCTGAGGTATGCCGTGGTCTGGATACTGCTGTGTCTCCAGCTGTGCCTTGGCCCAAGCATCTCCGTCGTGCGATGGCCGAGCACGCCGGCGGGCTCTGCACTCCCGTGTGCGTATCTGGCGCATCTGGTGGGGTGCATTCTTCCTGACATAACCCTCGTCTCCCTGAGATGGCTGATTGCTGTTCTCAATTGCGTCAAGATGCGCGACGATTAGCAGGAACAATACTAACAGGGTGGGGGAATCGGGGGCTATAAAAACGTAGCTTGGTGGTTTCAGCACGCCCATGCGCATTTTCGTGTGTTTTCTGCGCTTCAAGGATTTCGAGCCTGCTGCGATGGTTTATGGGGAATTTCGGTTTGTTGATCTTCTGTTTGTTCAGCCCTCTAGAATAACAAAGTATTCCACGCGACCGCGGGAGAACTATGGCCGCATGCTGCTGTTCAAGGAGGGTATGAGCAATTCTGAATATTGGACTGCGAGACGAGTGTTCCTGGAGCTGCCAGTTTCAGAAGACGAAGGGGAGAGGCTTCTTCGTACTTGCGAAACCTTTGCATCTGTAGAGACCCCTTACAACCTGATGGACGGTCTGTTCTACGTCATACCCATGAGGGTCGCAAAGGAGCGCACCCTTTTCCAGACCGATGAGCTGTCGGACACACAAGCAGTGATCCTGATGCTCAGGGAATGCCTGTCCAGTGAAACATCCCAGTCCATCTTAAACGCATTGAAGTGCCTAAACAGCAGGCAGACAATGCCCGAAACCCTCTATGAAACCCTCTTGCCTGTGACAAGAAGATTGACATGGATGGATCTCTTCAGGATCTTACCGTGATCTTACGCCTGCCGTGGTTTGAATTTCCGATCCTCCCCTGCTTCGGCATTAAAGCGTGATGCTCTCATGGATAAATCCCTCACCTCTTTGTAGCACCATGCACACTAGTTCAGGTACTAGGGTGGCTCTGCGTTTGGCCTGTATGACGGCTGCATTGCTGGGGGTGTTTGGGCTCTATGAGGTTACCTTGAAGGGTGAAGCGCCGCCCACCGTGTTCGAGACTGTTTACTCGCATTGCGTGCTCATCCTGGTCAGCTTAAACTACTATAGTGTCTGCAAATTCTTTTTTGTGGCCTGTTTTACCACGCGGGGGCTCAAGAAGACAGACGTGGTGTCGACCGCCTTCTCGGACGGTCCTGGGTATGTCGACGTGGATGATCGACGAACTGCCAGACGATCGGGGGGCACCGAGATAGTGAAGGGACTGCCGCGGCTCACCATTCAGAACGTCTGGATTCTCGTATACGGTCTGGGGCTGGTCTTTTTTGTTACGGGGTACTGTATGATGGGCATCCAGCCCGTGTGCCTCGCGTGTGCAGGCATAGCCATGGGAATCCTTAGCGTGGACGAGCTCGTCTGTCCTCGACACCCGTCCACCGCTGTTTACCTGGTCTTGCGGTGGGCAGCGCTTGTTGCAGGGCTCATCTCCATCTCGCTGGTGTCGGTCAACCTGATAGCGCCCACTATGGTGCAATTTGCTGGAGCGCTGGACCTGTACTCCATTTTCTTCGGGCTATGCCTCCCCTTTATCGCGCAGTTCATAATGATTGCCGTCAGGGACACGCGGCATTACTCGCTGGGCACAGTGGCTCAGGTCTGTGAGTTCGGCTTTCCGTTCACAGCGTTTCTGGGAGTCTTCCATCTCAGTGTGGCATATGGGCAGCGATTCCAGATCAACACGGAGGTGTCTACGCCGTACGCGCTGTACGGGACATTGTTCAATCAGAGCCTGGACGGCTATTATCATTACTGGCAGGTCCATAACATCACAGCTCAGGGGCTGATCAGGACGGACGGGCCGTTCTTGCTGTTTTATGGCTTGGCCCCCCTTCTCATGGTCCCCGCCATGGTGTGTTACGTCGAATGTGCGCTCGACGGGTGCGCTGTGGACCCCATGCTGTCCCTGAGCACGGCCCTATGTGTGCAGCATTTCCTGGTATCTACCAAAGGCCCTTTTTTTGCGCTGGGGATCTATGGGACCGTCTGCTGTGCAGTGGCTACCCTCATCCGTGTCCTGTGTGAGTATCAGTTCCTTCTGGACGGGCGCGAGCCTCCGAGGCTGCAGTCAGAATCGACGCATCTGACGCACAACGTCGTGTGGGAACGGGATGCGCGACGCTCACAGGAGATGGTGGAATTGACCCACGAATTAGATGAAGAGCTGGAGCAGGATATGCAACATGAGAAAAGGGGATTGGCAAACGCGTGAGGCATTTCTTATTTTATTTCAAGTGGTCTGGATTACCCAGGAATCAGATATCCGCTTTTGGTGAACTTCCTTACTCCTTCAAAGCTGGGGATAACTTTCCCGTCCGGACGGCGAAACCACATCTGCCCCCCTTTCCAGAAATCTCCGTGCTTCCATGGATCGAAGTTTGCATTGTGCCATTCCAGGTCGTACTCCACTTCCTCGCCCTCGGGCCCCGCCGCGTTCTGTGCCTGGCCTGCGACTTGCGCCTTTCCCTCGTCGTTGATAAAACTGTTGATCTTCTGGCATTTGGCCGCGGCGGCTTGCAGGCGGAGGTTGGGCTTGGCCGCGGGGGGTTTCCTCTTCTTGTTCTGGCCTTGCTGATATGACGACTGTACCTCTGGAGACGCCTTGTACGACGAGGATGTGCTCGCAATTTCAGACGGCTTCTGCATCCACGTGGCCTTGGTCAGGATCACGTTCGCGCGCTTCCCGGGCAGTGCGGGGATGATGGTGACGTTAGGGGGGTGTACGGGCTTGCTTTCCATGATCGTTGGCGCTGGTGCGTTTTTGATTGAGTTCCCCGCAGCGGTTGCACGCCTGTTTCGTGCGTATGTTACGGGGAGCCTTCTCTTATGTATCAGACACGTGTCAGAGCAGGCCGGCACCCCACATTGGCACGGTGTTTCTTGGGTGCACCCCTTGTGCGCTGGTTTCTCCCAACGATCGATCCAAGCCAGTCCGTACTTGCGGAGTGCTTTGTCTCTTTCTCGTTTGAGATCCTTTGCCATCGCGTTGGCCAGAATCTGAAGCCCTGGCTCGGCCATGACCTGCTCTCTATGCTCGTGGATCCTGTCCTTCAGTTCGTCCACCAGGTCTATCAGTTTCGGAAAGCTGGGCTCGTCGCCGTCCGCCATCGATTTGCCACACACGAGGCAGAGCATCCGGCACATCTGGGAGTGCTCGCATGGCTCCCCAGGGGATGTGAGATCCAGGGCCGGCAGTCCGTTTGGCATCCTGTAGAGCTCTTCGTCTATCCGTGTGTCCGTTTTGTGAACCCAGGCGCATCCCGATTTTCCAGGCGCTCCCTTGAAGCAGAGGGGGCAGTACCCCTGCAGCAGCCGCACATGGTCGGGCCGTGCCAGCCCCCGCATGCGTGCGTGTTTGTGCGCCGAGGGGCGGCTTTTGTTTGCAGGAGTTGTCGAGTATATTTGACTCTATTCAGGTTTATTCAGGAATTTTCAGGGATATTCAGGGATTTTCGCTGAGATTGTGAGATATTCATTGTTATTCATATAAATCCAGTGTTCCTTGTGATTCCCCGGCATATTGTAATGATAAAAACCCAACACTATGAAATGTCACTATATAGATGGGGGGTCTTCTCGATAGGCATCAAACGATGTCACAGGATGCAAGCGGGGCGTCCACCCCTCAGGACGCAGGACTGTGTGGGGATGATACAGCAATTCATGAAGCAGGAGGCGGGGGGGAAACAGCGTCTGAAGGAGCTGCTTCCGGTCTTCTTCGATGCTCATCAAGTGTATGTTCTGGAGACACAGAGGGAGATCTTGAGGGCATGCAATCTGACTCCAATTCAGGACGGACACCTTGTGACGTTTCTTGTGTGAGCGGGGATGACTTGACCCCGAGTGATAACCTTCCTCTGGGGTCGCCAGAACTGGAAGGTGAGCCGTCCGATGGTGAGCAGGAGGAGGAACATGACGTCGAATCTCAGAGCTCCGCCCTTGAATTCGTCGTGTCCGCTGCCCCTGCGCTCCCTGTTTCCGTTCTCAACTCTTTCGTGCTGCATCCTGGCTTCGATGAGTGCGTGCTGGAGGTTCAGGCGTTCAAGCGCGGTGGTCTGCCCGGTCTGCATCGCTTGAAGCGGGTTCTTCCTGTCATCTTCGACGCGTTCGGTGTTTTTCCAGGCCAGCGTCGTCTGGTTCTGGAGGTCTGTGGCCTTGTCCCGGTGGGCATGAATCAGAGTGTTACGTTCCTCTTTGCCGATCGTGACCTTTCCCCGTCCTGGGTGCGGTCTATCCGTCCCCGTCTGCCTTTGCCTGATCCTTCGACAGCTTCTGTATCTCTTGCATGAGCTCGTTGAGCTCTAGCTCCTCGTCGTCTGCCTCGGATCCGTGTTTGAACAGGACCCCACCGTTGACCACGAAGGCGGCCGTGAGTACCTCGAGCAGCGTCGGGGGGTCCCCCATGCCGCTCAGGCAGCTGGCCACTGTTTTGGCGTTGTGCTTGTAGCGCCGCCGAATAAACTCCATCTTGTCCTTGAACCCCGTGACCAGCTCGGGGGTGGCTGGCTGATGCAGCTGGCGTTTGGCGTGTTGGTACACGTCGTCCATATCTGAGTGCTGTCGTAGTGTGCGCGTGACAACACTTTTATAGTGATAGGCCTTTTTTTAGTGGCTTGAATTGCTGCGGGGTGAGAGCCATTGACGTTTCGGAAAATCAGGAAAATGGACGGTGCCGTAGATAGATTGGCCGCGGTTTCGAACCTAATGTTCGATCAGCGCCTGATTGATTTGCGGAAAGAGAATGAGGATCTACGGCATCAGTTGGCCATGATACGATGGGACCCGGACGGTTTGAATCAGGCTCTCGCCGCTGCCAATGACACGGGCCTGACCGAGGTGTGCAATTGCAGTGCGTGTTTCTACGGCAAGCGCTATTCGCAGATCGATCCAGAAGACCTGGGCGAAATGGGCGCCCGTTTCATAAAACACGCCGATGCAGAGTGTATTGTCAAGAGGTGCCTCAAGTATCATCTGTCGAGGCTTGGATTGACCTTTATGGATCTAAGCAGACCCTGTGAAAAGTCAGATGAGGATGACGACACGCCGGAGGATCCCAATCCCAGCGACTACGACTGCCATGTAGTCATCAAGAACAATTTAGGATTCTGGGATGTGGGTTACGGGAAGAAATTTTGCACGACCAATTTTCATCGGCATCCGGATCTACCCGTTCTCGAGGCGCTTTTCGATCTCGTTCTGCAATGCATCGACTTTTTCAAGGTGGACGGGGTTGACTATGCGCAGCTCGCGGAAGATGCTGTCTGATTGCGTGTGGTTGGAATAAACCGGCCGCGCTGCTAAGTCCCCGACCAGAACTTTCTTTTCCTTTGAATCTGCATGATCTCCTGTTCCTCCAACACCACCGGCTCGGATTTGCGAAGAACAAACACGACCACGGAAAACGTCGGGTTGCTCCCACCGATGACCCGTGCGCCGGCCGAGCTTATCCTCAGGGGATCGACCTTGCGGATAAGCTCGAGGTCTCGCAGCTCGATGGTGATATTGTTCTTCGTATCCACGGACCCCACCACCTCATACCCCTGGCTCTTGGGCGTGACGGACCACGACTGGCACAGTTTTAGCGCGTGCAGGACGTAAATCACGTTCCTCACTGTCTGCCTATCCTCATCCAGTACACCGTCTAGGACGGGCTCGCAGGGCAGTTTGATGGGGGTGCTTCTAGGGGAGCTGGCCATGGTGCCGCCTGAGGGCATTCGCTTCTCATCTCATATATATGCTGGTTTGGCTTTCGCATGCAATCATGGGACTTCTCTACGCCTCCGAGGCGTGGATTATGAGTATCTTCGGCTGGGTCTGGCTCACCACCCAGGAGATCTGGGGGTTCAGCTTGCTCAGCGCTTACATCTATTACGGGATGCTGCTCTTGAGCACGTGCAATCTCGTGTTGGTGGGATGCTTTCCCGACATGCGCGCCCTGAGGTCCGCCTACTTCAGCGCGGTGGTGGTCCTGCTTGTCACGAGCGCCGCATGCATTTTCGAGACAGTCGAGAGCGTTCCCGCGGTCGGCTCGACCCCGTTCAAGCTGTCCGGGCTCAACGGGACCAACTGCTCGCTGCACCGGATGAATCGAATCTTTTTCTTCTCAGACGCCCCGCTCTATCTTGCGCAGGGCGGGGTCATCCTCGGGTTTCTGGTGGTGCATCTGTTCATAGCAGCGGCGGGGATGACAAGCGGGGGCGAGGGTGAGCAGAGGTCGGTCTGGCCCGGATCGGCGTGGGGACTCGCCCTGATGGCCATGGTCGCGTTCAGGTACTTTGTCGTGTTTGATGGGACTGCCAAGGGATTGAGCGCATGGCCGCCGAGCACGGGTATGATCAAGCAGTTCCGCTACCTCTACCTGTTCTCGGAGCCGTTGTGGGAGATAAACTCGGGCTTCCTGGTGTTTTTCGAAGGCTCCCTGGTCCTCCTCGCGCTGGAAGGATTTCCCATGCCCAGCCTGGGGCAACGCAAGTTCGTCCGCTACTTTGTGGTGGGGTTCACCCCGGTTTTTGTAGCGGGTGCCTGCGTCGCCTTGTCGTTCAGGGGGATGCTGACTATCCCGGCGCTGATCTCCCTGCTTCTGGCTGTCCCCCCGGCAGTGGCGGGTGCGATCGAGGCGGCACAGGCCAAGGCGCCCAAACCGACTGCCCCTGCGGCTCAGCCCTCTGCCCCTCCAGAGCACTTGATGAGCAGGAGTGTTTATAATCGGCCGGATGCGAGGACCAGGCGCCAGTACATCCCCGTCCCTGTCGAAATGATTGGGGAAAAGAGCAAGGGCGTTTAAAGGCTTCCAAAATCTGTGGGCATGATCCACTATTTAGGCTTGCTCTCGAGCTTGGGCATAGGGTATGCTTTCAAACACACGGGTGGTTCAACACGAGTCAGCAACTATTGGCGAAACATTGCATATGGGCCTTGTGGGTGTTCACACTGTATGTTCGGTGGCCGCCCTCGCCCTTTCTGTGACCTTTATTGTTTACGGGCTTGGTGGTACTTGCTCCCCGGATAGTTGCCAGTCCATGCTATTCATCACCAGCACCTTCCTGAGTACACGGAGAGTCGAATCCAATGTCGGGTGGCCTGTGGCTACGGAGCGCACCCTTTTCAAGGACCCTACGAAGCAGTACCCACTGATTGATGGCACGTCCTACACTGGCTACGGGTTCACTCATTTCTACGAGTGCATGTATTCTGCCCGAATGGCGGACACCACGTGTAATTTCTTTGATTCTGGAACCTTTACAGACTACTACGCATGCATGACCAACAGCACCCCGAACCCCGTCAAGACAGCCCTGTCTGCCTGCAATGTTTTCCCCACCGTGTCGAATTATTCGCATTACATGACCAGCGAGGATTACATCACGTGTTTGAACTGGCAGCCGGCGCTCAGGAATTCCATCTCGACCCGCGCCAGCCGGAATGTTTTCCGGTCCTGCCTGGCGAAAGCCCAGTGGCCCTTCGCTGAGTACCAGCTTGACGTGGACACCCCAGCCTTCTTGGGATCGTACAACTGGGCGCTCTTCCTGGCCATCGGCTTCGCTGTCATGACCAGTTTCGCGGTGTATTCCATGAGTTGGAGGGAGGATGGTCCAGTTCGCAATGGAGAACCGACGTATTTCATGCGGCTTGGGCTGTTCTGGGCATGGACAGCATGGATTTGGAACCTTGGCCTTCTTGTCATCTGCTTGCTGATTGCCTTTCGGGAGACTGGCAGCTTTGAGAGTAACGGGGGTCTTCCTACGACTGTATCCACTACCCTGGTCACCCTGGGGCTTCTGGCCTTGGTCTTGGTTTACTTTGGCAGCGAGCTGTTCACGCACAATCAGTGGGAGTTCTTGGCCCATGCCCTGGAGGGCACTGGTTATCATAAGATAGTCAAACACAGGGCATACAAACGTTTCTTTAGCAAGGATGACGCTCCATTGTTGGATCCTTCTGGTGGGCGAGGGGAGCTGGGTAGCATAATGCCAGGCGCCTCCAGAAGCTATGTAGTCACAGACCCAGAAGTAGCCAAGTACTACACCCCTCCTCTTCTGTCAACATGGGCGGATGGGTATATTGCAGATGCTGTCATCTTTCTTGGTGTGGCGGGGGCCACTCAGCAGTTGACCACAGACCAGGCCTGGAATATCTTTGTGCTCATCGGAGCCTATCGTCTGCTCAACATGATGATTGCGCGATTCATGTACGAGTGCTTCATGAACAACTTTTCTCTCGAGCAGTCTGTCAACGAGAGCAAATTCAAGATTAAGCCTGTCTTCCTTTCCCTTGGGGACCCTGACAGACATAGCGACCCTCATCTGAGTGTCAGGGTTATGGCCCTATCGACTCAGATCGCTGCTATCTATCTGTACATCGCCATCCTTTATTTGTTCTTTAATGGAAACGTGGCAGTCTCAAGCTTCGACCTGTTCAACCGGCTGACAATTTTCGGCTTTCTCGTCCCTGAAGCTATCCGGATGGCCCTGCATGTGTACTGCCAGGTGTGGTACAGCAAGAGCAAGGGCTCCTCCTGGCTGCTCCTGAACACGCACATGTTTGTCTGGAATTGGGATCTGGTCTGCCGGTTCATTATCCTGAGCATCATCTTTTTGAACACGGACGGGGGATTCCAGGGGACCAGGGAATACCTGCTGCGGCAGAGCAACACTCTGCTGCGCGATTTCCTCGTGTCCTTTGCCTAAAGGAGCGCGATGCAGAATGTAAATAAACTAAAGACTGTGAGCTCCTCTGAGACTCCTTGAATTTCTGCTATCAACAGGCAGCAGAGCACCACCGCCCACAGTTTTCCCGTAAGATGCAGGGCTGTTGAGGTTGTTTTGGAGGGTGTCATGTATCGTGAGGGTGGGGCGTTCGCTGTTATAATACCTTCTGATGGCGTGATTAATATAAAAGAATCTTTCGGGACTCTGGCCCGTCTCGGTTTGTCCTTCGTATGTCGTGCTCGTCCACCCTCGTGTGGGGGACAGCTAACCCGGAGGGATTGAAGGATTCGTACAGGGGGGTGTATCTCAATAGCTCCGATATTACAAGCATGGTGGAGCAGGTCAATCAGGCCAATCTCGCAGGGGGCGGCATCCCTGTGAAGCTGGAGCATTCGGGTATTTCGCTGGGCAGGGTTGTTTCGGCCTGGGAAAACAGGGGAACTTTGGAATGCGTTTTAGAAATCAACGAGCGCGTCCTTGAGGGCTCGATCGGGGCGGAATTTGTGCGCGCGGGGATTTGTAAAGACCTTTCATTGGGCTATACAGTGGAAATGGAGCAGTCAAAGACCACAGGGAAAATACAGTCGCGACGCAAGAAACTGAATGAGGTGTCGCTGGTGGTGAAGGGCGCTCGACAGAAATGTAAGGTTCACGGCATCAGCACCAAATAGGGGGCGTGGACGACAACTAAACTTTACTCACGCCCTTTTTCTGCTCCCTCTTGCGCCTGCCACCGCTTTCACTGGCATTTTTTTTGCTGGAGGGCAGTCCCTGTGCATCTCCACGATTCCAGACCGCTGATTAAAGTTGATTATGATGCCGTGGAATCGCCTGTGCTCCGTCGCGCCCATATTGATCATGTATTTGCGTAGCTGTGGTGAGAAATTCACTGGGCATCGATTTCCGGCTTTCAACTCTATCACGAGATTCTTGATTACTAAATCGCACCGCCCGACCCCTACGACCTCACCCAGAAAATAAATAGGAGTCAGGACCTCCGAGCGGTGAGCAACCCCTTTCTTGTTCAGCAGAGTGATCAGGGCCCTGTGATATACGCGCTCGGAATGGCCTTTGCCCAGTGAGGCCATCACCTGTTTGGCAGCCTCTCGAAGCCCCCTCATCACCCCTGCAATCTCGCGCGATGGCTTTTTCATGGAAAATACGTCTTCATTTCGTTATCGCCTTGTGTCTGCAAAGAAACACGCTTCTTTTTTTTACATGCCATACACGATGCCTTGCATTGGATTCCCCCCCTCTGTTCTCGTCAGCCTTTTTTTCCTCTGGAAACGCATTGGGGGAGCAAACTCCTGTTGTTTAGGCCAGTTCACTTCCAGCAGTTCACAGTCTTTGAAGACATGGCCTTTTAGATGCCCCAGTTTTATAGTTGCTGATACTGGATGGGTAGCACAGATGAGGCAGGCTCTAGATAAATCCAGTGGTGTGTTGAGTTCTATCTCAACAGTGGCTCCTGTTTCTTGGATCTGTATGATACAACCTGTCCTGCAGGTGGTGCGGAGGATGAGGCAAGGTACTCCCTCTGGCTGGTTTCCCTCTTCGTCCAGGCTCTGATGAAACATGCCTTCCATTCGGCTTTTGGCAAGCCCTGTGTCAGATCCCCCTGCATAAATACGCGCTCTATTTTCTAGGTCTGTGTTCTTTCCATCTCGTATATGGTGCCTGTGATTTGCCATATGGTCTTGGTGGTGGGCATGTGCGAGGCAAGGAACATTCCTATGGAGACAAAGAAAATCACTACCAGTATCGGCTCTCTCATGCAGTAACATGCTGAAAACGCTATGACGCCTAGCAGGCAGGGTTCACACCAGAGCATGCAGCACACCAGGATCGTCAGTATCAGGGCTGCTGTCCCTATCTGCTTAGCTTTTAGGTTGAACTCGAGATCATACGCTTCATTCCGTCTTTTGGCCTGGATGATGGCCTTTTCATCCTCATCGTCATGCTCGACGGGTGACGGGGGGTCACTGGGCTGCATCAACACAACACAGGAACACTGTCCCTGGTGTGAGTGCGCCTCTTTTAAATAACCCTGAATCATTGAAGCAAGGATGTGTGAACGAGGTAGATCGTTGATACGTCAGTCGAGATCAGTCCACGGCTGCTAGCGGAGGCGCTTGAGGATCCTGGAATGATCCCCGGCGTATTCCGAGGCCAGCTGGATGTCCCAAGGGTTGACAGCGAAAGTGATGGGGCTCGCGCTTACCTCCACGGACCCTCTGCGATTCAAGGGCTGGTAGAGCCCAGTCACGTACAGCTTGCCTTCCTCCGGGTCGCGCACATTAGGGGGCGCGAGTCGGGTGTATAGAAGCTTGTCGCCAGCACCTTGAGCTCGAAATCCCTCCTCTGGCAAGACGCTGATCTTGAGATACATGACCTCCCCGATGGGCACCATGCAGTCCTGAAACATGTCGAGGAAAAATATCTGCGCGACCTCCAACTCGGGAGTCACCAGAGCCTGGTAGCTGCAAGTGTTGGGGTTGAAGAGCGAGTCGAACTCCTGGTACTTGATCAGACAGCCCAGGGTCTTGCTTTTCTCCTCCCCTCCGCCCAGCTCTACCACCACACAGGCCCCGCCCCGCGTGATGAGCGGGGTCACCACCATGTTCTCGCGCCGGAGGTAGTCGTCCCAGTCGTCGAAATCCTGCGTCACCGCGCCCTTGTCACGCTTATCCTTGCCGTAGCGCGAGATCTCCACCGTGCTTGCGTTGGTGTGTATAATGATGGTGCCGTAATCCCCCTCCGACTCATGCGCAGCGTCGGAAAATTTTGGGATGTGGTACGAGTAGAACGTGTTGGGCATCAGGTTCGGCGGGGTCTGCGGCTCAAACGCAGGGGTCAGGACTACCCAGGGCGACATGCAAGCTCATGCAGGCGTACCGTGAATGCCGTGGCGGGGACCTCCATCAGCTTGCAGAACAGGTCTCGATTGGCGATATCCCAGAGAGACGGGTTGGGCAAAAGGTCCTCTGGCATCCACTCCCCCATGGCCTGAGCGATCGGCAGTGCGCCGGTGAGCACGAAGGAGGCATCCTCCGGGCGCCAGAAGTGGTTCGGCCTGGCCTTGTCAGAGACGATCAGGCGCACAGGGGTCGTGGTGTGCACGTGAAAGCAGCGGACTGGGCAGATGTTGCCAGGAGTGCTGCCGGGGGGCGCGAACTCCAGCAGATGCTTCATAAAGTTGTTTGACACGTTCTGGCTCACGTTGGGATGCACTTCGGTGCCTTCCATCAGGCTTACGACCACGAGCAGCAGCCAGACGTTGAGGCCGATGGCGCTGCTCCGTGTTTCGTTCCCTACCCTGAAGTTGAACTGCTTGGCGAACGGCTGGGCGTCGGACTCCTCGTAATCCCGCATGCCCCCCGCCATGCCGAGTAGGCCCAGCCCCTCGAGGTGCTGGCGACCGCAGAACATCTTGTGGCTGATCAGTCCGCGCAGGTCGGGGGCAAAGCGCTCCAGCAGGAACCGGAGCGCGTACATGTACACGTGACGCTCTGGGCCCATGTGGCACTGCGAGGCCAGGTGGCGGCCGTGCTGACTGAAGATGCGCTCGGCCAGTCGGTTGGTCAGGTCGGCGTCCTCGTCCTTCCTTCCGGGAATGTACCGCATGATGCTGGTCTTGGACGTCGGTGTGTGCTCTGGGGTGCCCGGGGTGGTGATGTAGCAGGAAATGTTCTGGTGGGGGTCCATCTGCCCGTCGTCGTTTGGGCAGAACTGATTGTTGTCGAGGCATTCAGCCAGGAACGACCTGATGGCTTCGTAATCCTCCAGGTACTGTGAGTTTGCAGCATCTGGCGCAGGCCGACGAGAGTCCTCGAAAAAGCGATTAAGGTGCTTCCATTCGATGTACGGGACCTTCAGGACTTTGGCCATGGTAGCTATCATGAGCAGACTCCCCATGTGAACGGACCTGTAGAGCAAGGTGCAACAGACGGAGGGGACCGCGACGATGGGAAGGGCGTCGTTGTGGATGTCCAACCAGACCTGCCTGATGGTCTGATCCGCTGTTTTCCCCATGGACATGGCGTGGATGACCTTGAGCCAGACCGAAAGCACCACCCCTCTGGACTTGTACCCTTCTTTCATGCGGCTGAAGGCCTCTACCGCGAACGTATCCATCCCCCCAGCAAAGAACTGTCTGATGTAATGACACAGCCAGTCGTAGTAGGCCAGGGACGTCTTGTTGCACTCTATGGTCATGGCCCCAATGTGGTTGATGAGTCCGAAAAACAGGCCCGCGAAGTTCTGGGAAAAGGCAATGCAGTTCACCACGGAGTCCTTGAACTCCCCGTCGAGCACCTGGTGTCTAGCGTTGCTGGCGCTCGGATCGGAGTCGGCAAAACACATCTTGCGCTTCTTGAGTGTAGGCGGCCCGATCCCAGGGGGGATGATAGCGCTGACGGCATCCAGGGTCCTGCCCTCCTCAGCATCATCCTTGTTCCTCGATGTGAGGTTCGACGCAATCACCGCGATGTTGTTGTTCGTGAGCTTCTGTTTCACCGTGGTCACCCTTGTCTTGTCGGCCTGCTCGGCGCTGTTGAAGGTCTTGACCTTGCCTTCCTCGCCTCGCGGGGGGCCGAACTGGATCAGAGACTTGAGGGCATCCCTGATCTCCGTGATGGACATGATCTGGAAGTTGCAGTCGGGCGGCGGCACAGTCAGGATGCGGCCCGCCATGGATGTAGCGCACACGAGGTTTTCCCAGACGGTCGGGGTGAAGCGCATGCAGTTCTGCATCTGGTGGAAGCGATCCTTCTTGGGAATCATGTACCGCTCGTAGAACGCGTCCCAGATGTCCGCCAGTCTGGCCAGCGTGAAGTCCATCCCGGTGGTGTTGGGCTTCTTTCGGTCGGGGACGGGCCCGTCCTGCGTGTGCGTGGAAAAGTGCCCGTTGCCTGCCATGACCAGCACGGTGGCGTAGAAGAACACCCACGTGTCGTTGGTGTGGGCAAACTTGAACATGAGCTGGGACAGCATGACCTCCACGGCGCAGACCAGGTTGCCCGCATTCAGGAAAAAAAACCTGTTCATCCCCTCCCAGAGCTTCATGAACAGGTGGTACGATCTGGAAAAGGGGTCGGATCGCCGGAAGACGGTCATGTGACTGCTTTTCGACGCCATGACGTTCCTGATCGAGTCCTTCGCGTGAACACACACGTCCATCCAGTCGGTCTGATCGTGGAGCATGAGCATCTGGGAGACGGTGTTGCTCCTAAACACCTTGCACGTGATCATGCTTCTCAGATTCCTGACCGTGCTTCGCATGTAGTCCTCCAGGACAGTGACCACCGTCGGAATGGACACGCCCTGCGACCTCCTGTTCTTGATATCGAGCATCACTGCGTCGTACCAGACCCTGTTTCGGTTTGCGATGATGAGAGAGCTGAAAGGATCGGCGTCGCTCCTGCCCAACAACAATAATATGACGCTAAGAATGATGGTAGAACGGGGGAAAAGGAAGGGCCTTACCCGAAGTACTTGCGAAGACATTCCAAGGGATTCGCGATTCGTGAGTCCTTGAGCATGTGCTCGATCTGCGGGCGCTGGCTGACAGGCGAGCTGTGGACCAGGAATGCCGTGAGCAGGAGTCGGGTGTAATCAGGGAGCGACTTGTCTGCGTCTCCTATGCTTGTTGTGAACACAGCGAAATTCCCTCTGGCTCCTTGCGGGTCGAACGTGTGCATCAGCGGGATTGGCGGGAGGCCGTACGCAGTCACGTTCATGCTCTCGTCCACCTCGAGCGGCCATCCCCCCACGCACGGGAGTTTGAGATCAGGCAGCGAGTCCTTGTCCTTGGATAAATCGTACCTCCTGATCCCCTCCATCAGCTGCACCTGCCGCGCCTGATCCGCGTTGATCGAGGCGTTCATGGCTTGCAGGTAGTCCAGGGTCGTCTGGTCCGTCTGTCGGAACGTCATCTTCGGCATCCCCATGATCCTGATGGACGCGGGGTCGACTCCCGGGTAGTCCTTCTTGATCTGGTTGTAAACCTTGAACGGTATTTGGAACGGGGAAAGCACTGTGGAATGCCCCAGAGCTGCGCCCGCCATCTTCTGGTAGTCGTCCGGATTCCTAAACTTGCGCTCGTCGACGCCCAGGTTCTCGTAGATCTCGTACCGCATGATCTCCTTGAAAAAACTGTTGGCCTCCAGGTACAGCTCCAGCAGTTGCTCGTATTTCTGGCATCCTTGCTTCGGGCGCAGCAGCAGCTTGTCGTGCATGTACGACATGATGGAGAAGTTGGCGGCGGGGGTGACCAGCAGGGCGCAGAAGACCTCGCGCTTCTCCTCGTCATCCACGCGGAAGGTCGCGCATGGAAACCCGACGTGCATGGTCAGGGGCGCTACAGGGACGTGGATTTCCCCGTTCTGCTCCATGTCCCTGTCCGCAAGGATCTCGTTGATGTCGATGAAATCGTCGCGCATCTCATCTAGGTGCAGGGCTGTCTCCTGCACTCCTAACCCTTCCCCCGTGCTGACCAGTCCTCGGATCACCCGCGGATCAGCCTGATCGTAATGCACTCCCACCGTGGTGCATGGGGCCGTGAAATGCGTAATATCTGGAGTCGCGTGATTCAGGAGTGAGGTGAAGAGAAAGATGCACTTCTGAATGTGCAGGGGTAGCTCGGCCCCTGTCTTTTGCAGGAAACACAGGGGGGTGGACTGGGTGGGATCCGACAGCAGGCAAGGGTCGTCTGGGTGCAGCAGTTTCATGCATTTGGATCGGGCATACATGCGCCGCGTGTGGTCTGGGTCCGGAACCATGCATTCCCCGCGATAGATGCTGTCGGCAGGGATCGGAAAGGTCTTGAGCTGATCTGGCACGTTGTCGTTCCAGTACTCCGTGAGTTTGCCAGGGATCATCCTTCTCTGGGATGATCTCGGATGAGGCCGTGTGTTGGGAAAGGATCGCTGGAAGTCGCCCCCGCCTTGAGACTCTTCTTCGATATCAACGTCGTGTGAAACTGGATGATCGGGGGACATTTCCACGTCCTGTTGCATGGCATCTGTCGTGCGCGCCAGTGTTAGTCGGTTTCCTATTCGATGGCTCAAGAAAGCATTCGATTACCAATGTCATCGTCCTCCACCCATGATAGTCCGTCCTCCGACATACTCTCGAAAAGAAAATGCAGATGGGGTGGTCGTGGGTTTTATAGGGGGGTTTTGGAGGTGCTGACGATTTTATGCTTACTATATTCAAAATATGCCAGGTGTTTTTTACTTTATTCAGACTACTTCAGGAATATTCACCTTTATTCATGTATATTCAGATCAATTTATTCAAATCGTCAGTTTTGCATGAAAACTCAAGGATATTCATCCCTATTCAGAGTAAGAAAAAGGCGGGTGGGCTATATCTCCTGAATCTGGATTGTTGTCGGCGAGCGGGGTGCTCGTGTGAATACGAGCCAACATCAGCGCGATCGAAGATGAAAGAAGGTGGAGACATTCCAGTTTGGAGACTCCTGCCGTTGTGGGCAGTTTGCGTTTGGATTGTTTTTGGGCTTCTTATCTTTGTGCACACTCTTTTTCTTTTCACGGACGAGGAATCCAGTGAGCCATATGAGGAAGGTGGCGAGGAAGAATCCAGCGAACAGTGAAAACATCTCATCGGGTCCCATTTATTATTGTTTTGCAGACACTTCTCGCATGTTCATTTCAACGGAAATAAATATATTTTGCTCGTTTGTGAGCGTATTAAACTCGCCGCGCGGAGACGGGGACTGTGGTTCCTATCATGCACGTGCATGAAATGTGTTTTTTCTTGTGGGTTCTTGTTTCTCTCAGTTGCACTCCTTGTCTTTCTGGGCCAACTTGTTTTCCAGGAGCCTTTCTTCTCGCCAATGGGACGTGTGCTTTGTGTCCTCCTGGCATGTACTCCATGCAAGCAGGGGCGACTAGTTGTTTTGCGTGCATGCTGGGTTCGTATGCCGATCGTGCTGGGATGAGTCAATGCATCCTAAGTGGTATGGGTGCTTTCGTTGCAAGGCCTGGGCAGAGCAGTAGCCTGTCCTGTGCCCAAGGAACATTCCAGTTTGTCGGGGGAAGCAGCTCGTGTGTATCCTGTTCTGCGGGGCTGTACCAAAGCTCTGTTGGGGCCACAGTGTGTGATCTTTGCCAGCCTGGGTTTTTTTATTCAGGGGGCCCTTCTGGTGCTTCCGTATGCCATGCATGCGTTGCTGGATCGTACGCCTCCATGGAAGGAGCGACTGTTTGTTTGCTGTGCTCTGCTGGCATGTTTCAGGACGTGCCCGCTGCCACGGTCTGCTCTTTATGCCGGGCGGGGACGATGCAGGATCGTGTAGGGGGCTCCTCGTGTCGTGTGTGTCAGGCAGGGACCTATCAGAAGTATGACAGCATGACAACGTGTATCGCTTGCTACAGTGGGGCATACCAGAGCCAGCCTGGGGGAACCGCCTGCGCTTCCTGCCCCGCTGGAACTTTGCTGGCCAATTCAGGAGGAATCTGGCTCAGCGAATGTAAACACTGCGCTGCGGGGGCATACGCATCGAGCCCCGGATCGTCGTCGTGTGATGAATGCCCTCACGGCAGTTTTTCGCAGATTGTGGGGCAGACTGCCTGTGAGCTTTGCTCGTTGGGTACATACCAGCCCAGCCCAGGGCAGTCTGCATGTGTCCAGTGTCGACCAGGCACTTACGGGGCCCTGCGCGGCTCACAGCAAGAAGAAGTGTGTGTCCCATGCCGTTCTGGAACCTATTCTACCATATCCGGGGCACAGCTGGCAGACGCTTGTAGCCTTTGTCCGCCTGGATATTTCTCCAGCTCTACGGGGGCTTCATCGGTGGATCAGTGTGTTACCTGCCCTCTGGGGTCTGTACCCTCCATGGATCGCTCGCAATGTCTTGACTGTAAGAATGGGACGTTCTGCGCAGAGGGTTCGGTTGATCCCGTGGAATGTGTCGACGAGCATCTGATTTGCAATGGAACTCATGTCCTGGCACAACCTGGATTTCTTCCCGTGCTGACGGGAAACGGGTGCAGCGGTGTGATCCCCTGCCCGCGTGGAACAGTGTGCCATTTGGGCTTGCCAGATCGAGCTGGAATTCTTACTGACCATCCTTCCAATGATACTGCAGAAGATGCAAGGGGTGTTTACTTTGTGGTGTTTACTCCTGGCCCCAATATGATTCAGATGAAGAATACTTTCTGCAATGCTAGCTTCTCGTACGGGTATGTCAGGATAGATCAGGTGGGTGGGGGGCTGTCCTCTGATGTTGAGCCTCTGTACTGGCTGAAGGCACTGGACTGTCCTGCAGGAGCGTTCCTTCTCAATGATGAATGTATGCCGTGCCCAGCAGGTTCTTACTCGCAGATTCAAGGGCTCTTTTCCCAAGACTTGTGTTTCCCATGTCCGTTGGGGACCTTTGCTGCAGTGCCAGGCTCCAGCGCATGTGCTGCTTGCGCTGCTGGTACTTACCAGTCAGCTACTGGTGCCACTGCTTGCGGATCATGCTCCACCACCGAGTTCAGCAGTGCGGGGGATGCTGAATGCTCGAAATGTGGGGAGACCCCTACGGCGCGGGAGATGTGTAATGGATTGATTCAAGACCAGAAATCGTTGGACTCCTTTTTTATGACTGTGCGGGGGGAGCAGGACGATGACATGTGCCTTGGGGTGGGCGTCAATCGGTTTCTCGCAGGCCCTCCTGCCCAGTTGAGACTTCCCGTCAACCCTTTATTGCACCGGAACGTCAGATGTCTCCACACACTCAACGTAATGGGCAGGCCGGAACTGAGGCGTGAATGGGTCACAGCGCACCGGCTGCCCCGCAAGGCATCGAGCCTGCGGGTGCTGCCGCACGGGCCTGCTATCAATCTGGCGCTCTGTGAAAGGGATGGTCTGTCCATCAGCTTTGTCGTGCAGGATGAGCACGGGGGATATGAACCAGGCTTTGAAGGCGCGGAAATCACGATGGCTCTCGTGGCCCCCGAGGGCAAGGACCTGCTTTTCTGGACACAGTGTGGGAAGAAGCCAGGGCGGGTGGTGAACGAGTCTGAGACACTCATAGGGACGTGTGAAACCCGCGAGTTTTGCCCTACCATGGATGTGATTGCTCGCATTGCCGTGTCGTGGTCAGCGGGTGTCAGTCTTCGAGGCGAGCAGGCTCTGAGGGTGGAACGCGAAGCCAGGTGTGCCCCATCAACTTCTTGGATGGCTTTGATGGAGCTGGATGCCCCTGGCATGAGATATTTCCCCGATGATCTGGTAAGAGCCTCGATCAGACTCGTGAACCTCCCGAGCAAATTAGTCAGCGTGGACTTCAAAGTGCGTGTTATGGATGGATTCGAGTTTGTTTCCTTCCACAGCGAGATGTCGGCCTCGTTCAGCCTGAGCCACGACAGGGTGCTGTCAGTGGAGGGGGATTGCACAAAATCCAGCTCGCCACTGCTGGGTATCCTGACCTTTCGTGTGAGCAGCGCAAGAGCAGGGGTGGTATTGGCACTGCGCTCCATCGCTGACAGTTTTCGGGTAAAGCTGGAAGGCGGAAGCACGCATTCATTGCTGGTGAGTGGGCAAGGGTATGCGTGCAGGGGCGATGGGCGTTTGGTGGTCCTGATACACCACCGGTCTGTGCACACACTCGTGGCGCGTGCCTCCTCTCCTGCGCTGATCGATTGGCGGGCCTTGCAATCTGGCGCACCACAGCAACGAATTCGGATCGACGCAGTGGGGGTATGGAATAGTCCAGGGGTCTTCACCGCCATCCAAGACATTCAGTGTCACCCTCTGACGCGAGGAGCTCTCTTGGTTCAATCATGCGCCCATATCCAGCCAGTTCAGGGGAAAGCAGGAGGGGTGGCCAGACTCAGTGTATCTACCTCGACTGCTTCAACCGTGGTGGAAATCCCCGTGTTTGTCCCCCGTATCTCCAACGTGTTTGTAGTCCCTGCGCTCGACCGCCTGTCTGGCCGATTCAAGGTTCTTGCCCGGCTTCGGTTTGGGATGAAGCTTGATTATTTTGGAGCTGAACTGGACGTCACCCCGTATCTAGGACAGGTTCCTGCCAAGGGCGTGATTTTGCACGGGGAGGAGTGGGTTTGCCCATCCCCTCTAGCGACAGAGCCCCTGCCATTCACTGTTGGTGTGCCAGCACTCTTTGATGGATCATGCAAACCCACGGACCCCCCCGCGTTGACTGAGCTGCCCTTCACTGCATTCCTGTTCACTGGAGGACGCTCGGGGGTCGGGCGGTTCACATTCGATCCGTCGTGGTTGCATCCCAAGACCCCGTCTGGGGTTCTCATATTGCTAGACAGGAAGGATGGGCTGTCCCTGCCCTGGACTGCCTCCGATGTCGTGCAGTTGAATCAGCAATTGGAGGAGCGTGCAGTGCTCACCAGCGGAATGCAATTGACTTTGGATGGGCGCGGGATGAGCCCCAGATATGTTCGCCTGGGGGGTGGAAACCTGCTACCCATTCTTCCGGCCAGCCCTGCTCGGCTGCGCGTGATTCTTGCAAGCACCACCCTTGTCACGCAACACGACATCTGGGATCTGATGCCGTCGTCTGCTGCTGTGGCGGAGGCGTGGTTGATCTTGTCCGACGACAGCATTCTGGATGTCCTGCGTGATCCGCGCCTGTATTGGACATCCTCCGGCGATCTGGACGTTGACGAAGCGGAAGGAGTCAGGAGCAGGAACAATGGGGGAAATTTCACCGTGGAGTTTGGAATGCGGGGAATCCCCTGCGTTCGGGATACTGTCGTGGTCCAGGTCTACCCGTACTCTACCAAGTCGGCCACCCTCGTGTGCGAAGGATGTCCAAGCGCGCTCACGTCACGCGATGATCCGCTGTCGCAGCAATTTCCTGATAAGTTCCCGTCGTCCGTCCAGGAGAGCGCTTTTCACGTCGAGTATCTTCTGATGGACGGGTCTATCAGGAGGCGTCCTTGTAGAATCACGGTGGAGGGCGAGGGCGTTTTGGCTCAGGGCAGGGTGCACGGGCTTGGTCATGGGCTGATGATTGTCAAGACAGATTCTGCCAGGGAGGGGTTGCACATACAGGTGATAGAAAGATGGATTCAAGGATTTGCCGTTCTGTGCAATCAGCTGCCCTGTGCCTCTGAATCCTTGCGGCTGACAACGTCTGGAGATGGAGCCCGCCTGCCCCCGTTCTCGTACACCCCCGAGCTCACCCTGGCCTTAAATCTGTCTCTGTATGGGGGAATGTCCCTGAAAACCCCCTTGCTGGATGGCATGCACTTGGAGATTGCAGGGGTGCGTACAGCCCACTATCCTTTCGTCCCTCTGTTGGCGGCAGGAAATATGCGCATGACACTTTCGATTCATGACACATACCGTCTGGCGAAGGAAGATTTCTCTGTTGTTGTTGAGACATTACAGTCGCTGATGATCCTGGGCCCGCCTGTTCTGTATCAGATCCATTGCTCGCGGGTATGGGAGCAGGGCCTGTACGGCGTGGTTGGAACCCTGACAAATGGGGTCAGTCACTCTCTCCCGGTGGCCAAGACCCTGACTTCGGACGGTGAGGTCCTGTTTTTGGACACGCAATCTGGCAGCGTCTGGGCGGATGGAGCGGGACACGGCTGGGTCAAGGCTTCGTTTGGGAATCTCTCTGTAGTTTACGCAGTGCAGGCCACGCAGTCAAGCAAGTATTTCGACAGTGTCAGGATTTCCCCTGCTCTTCCTGATGTCTGGACGGCGCGGCAGGATCAGGACCTCCCCCTGCACGTCGATGTGCAGCCTGAATATCGTGCGCGTGCCCCTGTTATGCAGAGGGTGTTGCGGTGGGCATCGTCAGTGCCTGGAGTGGTCCAGTTCAAAAACAACTTTACTCGGCTCGGTCTGCTCTCGGATTACTACAGGTCAGTACGAATCTCATGCGTCTTGTTGGCCTGTGGAGTAAGGGATCTCGTTATTGACCAACAGGAGATGCTGGTGAACCTCGCTCCCAGTTTTTCGGGTCAGATTGACTTGGGTGAGAATGAAGGGCGGGCTATAACCCCCGCGGAGGTTGGGGCGGTCATGTCGATCCCCGTGTTCCTGTTCACGGAGGTAAGGCTCAAAGCGTACACGGTCCATGTTCTCTTCGATCATGTGGGCTTGACGCCATTGGATTGTGTCGGCGGCGAGCTCTTCCAAAGCACGTGTCAGCTGTCGAATTTTTCGGATATGTTCGAGGCGGTGGCGAATTTCAGCTCTAGCCACCGATCGGGTAGAATCCTCGTGGCAGTGGTGAGGGGGCGGGTGGGCCTGGATACAATCTCTCGAATCCACGTTCTGGTTCGGCGGGTCGAGATGGGGGATGGGCAGCTGCTGGGCCCTGTAGCGTATAGCTTTTCCATCAGGGTCGGGACCAGTGAGGCTGTATCTGGATTCACGCAGCCGTACTTGAATCGGGCAGGGCCTTTGCTCCCACCGCCGCTCGCTGTATCAACGTTTCCAGGAGAGAGCGATCCATCGAGCCTGGACGTGTGCTGCAACCTTGTCGTGGCTCAGACCTCCGCTCATCTGGATGCCCACTTCCCGTCGCATTTCTCTATCTCTTCGATCCGAATCCACCCAGGCAATGTCTCTCTTGACGTGGCGGATCCTCGCATTCAGCTGATGTACGACGCGACGGTGCTTGAGTTTCAGCCGGAGCAGGGGAGATTCCTGGTCCCTCCAGGTGTGACGTGGCTTCACGGACGGACGCGGGTGACAGTGATTTACACGCATCCTGGCACTTTGACCGCGTTGCAGGACGAGGTGGAAATAATACTCGCCGAGGTGGAGGGACTGCGGCTGAACCCTGAAACTCTTGAAATCAAACGAATCCATTGCTCCAAAGATGCTTTTCGTAATGGTACCGTGAGTGGCGAGCTGGTTCTGACTCAGAATCTGGGAGTGGTTCCTCTGGGTAAGACAGACATCAAGAGGGTTTCTTTGGAAGACGAGTCCACGGTCAGGATTCTCGACATTCTTCCTTCTGGACAAATTCTCTTAAACGGGCTATCCCCCGGCATTTCTGGGATTAGCATCGATACGCATAGACTGCAGGTCAGGGGCAGGGTGTTGGTATTGCAGCAAAGCGATTGTTTTTCCAGTTATGATCTACCCGATCCGTTAATCCTGAGATCGTGTCGCGGGCATCCTGTAGCTGTTCCAGTGCAGGGGAGGCTTTACGATGGGACCGTCATCTCTGAATTGGATGGCCTTTTTCCCCTCTCCTGGAACCTCGTAGGCCCTGTAATGCAATCCATCCCTGGCAATTTATCCCTTACGGTTCTCGAAAACACCCCATTGGATGATTCTGTTCTCAGCCACGTCAGCCTGCATATGCCAGCATGCCAAGGCGCTCCCGAGGTCACAGTGCAGGCGATGCTCAGGACACGGATGATGGCGTGCACGGACCCGTTTCGACAGGTTGCCGACGTGGAGGTGGATCTGTCCTCTGGGGGTGGGGTCGTGCTAAAATTGGTGGGTAAGGGGATGCTGGCGTTTTACGTGCACATCAGAACAGACCTACCCGAGTCCTTTTCATGCCGCGCCATATCGACAGGGGATTGCTCCATGGGGCCAGATTCGACCATAATCATTGCAGGGACTCTTGAAACCCCCTTGGATGTCATAGATATCGCCACCATCAGGCCCGTGGTAAAGCGGCTCTGGGGCTTCGTAGAGGTGTTTTCTGGTATATCCCCGTCGCGTGCGCCTATCGTTGCAGGCAGGCAGGGGGGGCTGCCCAGCGGAGTCGTGGATCCAGTGAAAACTTTGATGCCGTCACTCCCTGTCGTGGATACTGCTGCGTTGAGCCATGCCGCCTCGACGGGCAGCAGGAAATTCACTCTGGATCTCATGACAAACAGGCAGCGATTGGTGGATTTTCGATTCTATTCGCATGAGGAAGAGCTTTCCATCATGTTCAGAGTGACAGATCGGTTTCTGGTGCCGGACAGCGATCGCACTCAGATTCGTGTCATCCTCCCTTCATCGACAAGACTCCCCCTCCTACCAGCCGCCTCCCCTGCCCCTGACGGAGGACAGAGCGTGCCGGCGCCGCATGTTATGGACGGATGGTATGCCGTGCAGTGGCAGGGAAAAGTGCCCCCCTCGAGCCTGGATTCTCTGGAGTTTCATGTCACAACCACTACCTCCGTGACGCCCAAGATTTGGAAATACAGCGGCATTTCCCTGGGGCAGGTTTTCCACCAATGCCCGCGGTCCGCAACGCAGGAGGCTAGCTTCCTCTTGACCCACCGGATCTTTCTGAAGCATCTGAATTTCGAGTGGGTGGCCTCTCGGCTGGTCTGCGCTGCTCATGTCCCGCGTCGACGCATTCAGTTCGCTGGATTCAACAGCTCAGCGGGGGCAGGGTGGGGCGAGGTTTCTCTGGCGCTGGAAAGCTTTATTAGAGTACAGCACGCACGCGAGGTTATCATGAGCCCGTGGTTTGAGACGCTGCTGAGCACAATTCCTACCCCTCCACCCCCTTTGTCTGCCATCAGGCGGCCTTCGTGGAAGAAGAAACGCTCACTCGAAGCCCCGGTGAATCTGGTACTGGCCTCACGACCCCTGGCTTACATCAACGATACACAGGACCCGCCCTCCCCCTGCCCGCCAGGGATGTATTTTTCACGCAATGGGACCTACATGCACCTGCCGATGCACGCGGTAGCAGGAGATGACTGCTACGGCATGTCGTGCGTGCAGGGGTATCGCGCACAGGACCAGGTGTGCGTCCCGCTGGACGTATCGATGGATGTGACCTGGATCTGCGTCACCGTCATCCTGTCGGGGGTGGCACTGGTGATATGCCTGCTGTGCTGCGTGCGGATGGCGAGAGCGTCCAACGCGAGTGATTCTGCTCCCAAGGGTAACGCGGAAACCGGTCTTGGCCACCCCTTGCCCGTAGTGATGCATCATCGCGACGACACCGCCGATTTCGGAGGACGTGACCCGTTCGACGACGTTTTCCCTGAGCATGAGTGGGGCTGCCGCGGGATCTCAGACGTCCAGCTCGACGATTATTCCGCGACCATGCTTGATGATCCCTCTCTGCACAGCCCGCTACCGTACGGGCAATTCCGACGATGATTGTTGCATGCGCTGCTTGTAGTTTTTCATGATTAAATGGCTCTCTGCTGAGCGAAGCCGCATGCGCATCGCCTGTACTATCCTCCAGAGCGTATCGCGGTGTAAGGTTGTGTGTATATTCGTCTGGGACTGAAGGGTGGACCGGGTCGTGATGATATGCTCCATCCGCATCGGCGTGTTCATGATCAAGGTCCTGGTCTCCCGTTCGTACCCTGTGATGGAGGTCTGCCCCATGCAGTCCATGTAAATAGTGATGGTGTAAAACACAGGGGCGCCATCCTGCCCTCCAGGAAATCCATGCGAATATCTGAATCGGGCGTCCCCGTCTAGAATCATCATGACCCCCTCAGGCACGAAAATCCGGATCGGGTGCTCTGTGCCGTGGTCGGCCTGCGTGAGTGTAGGGAAGACGTCATGCGCCGTCCTCGGCAGCCCGAGACATACAATGAGAACAGGGCCGCCATCGTACCTGGCCTGTTGTGATTCCAGCAGGCTGACCGGTTGCCCGACCTGCGAGTGCACACGCTGTATCCATATCCGGCCGAGGACCCCGAACTCATCCAGTTTCAGCCCGTAGATGTGCGCCGCGAGGTCCGCGTACTCGCGGCAGATCTTGCACACGTACGGCGCCTGCTCCTGTATCAGGATCATGGCGTCGCGGAAACACAGGTCCTGGCCGCAGGGCAGGTCGAACACGCGCTCTGTATCCTTTGCATACGGCAGTGTGTGCTCGAGATCGGCGGAGCTGAAGAACAAATCCAGATCGCGCCTGGCTAGAAGCATGATCCTGCGCGCGTTGTCCGTCGCATGCCACAGGGAGATGCCTTCGGGGAGTCTCGCGTGGGCGTTTTTGCTGCTGCTATCCCTGCCGTCGTCCAGCATAGACGTGCATAGGCTGGTTCTATTCCTAACAAAGGCGCGCCTGGACCCCTGCCCTTGATGCAGCGGGGGGACATCCCCAGAAAACAGCCATGCGGATTCGCGATGTGCCGCCTGCACTATGTCGGTTGGTCTGGCCTCGATCACGGCGTATCTCGCACTTGCCTTTCTCTCGATGAGCCCCTCCCGTTCTCCCTGGTGGGGCGGCAGGAGATTATCCATCCGCGTTGCTATGGATCTAAGTTCGTCGAAATACTGGGTTGCATACATGCCTAAAGCCCTGAATCTTTACGGAAACAGGGCTAACACATTGATTTTATTTAAATAACAGGTGTTTTCCATTTCACGATTGGTATGATTCACGGAAAATTAGTTTTACTTCATTTTCTGTCATGCAGATGACCTTGCTGGATATCCCAAAATAAGCCTCGATCTTATTCTCATGGGGAAGGCATCTATCCACCTCGGGTATGGCCAGGAGCAGCACCCTGTTTTGGAATGTCAGCCCATGCTTCAGCATGTACAGCATGCCGCACACCAGCTCTTGCAGGCGCGACCCTATGGTCATTTTCCCGTTGCTGGATTTCAGTTCGAGCAAGCAGAGTGTGATGTTGCGAGAGCAATGCTTGACCAGGTCCTCGCTGGCTGGCTCGATGAAGCGCCAGTACTTTTCCTGCGCCATGGCCTGCGCCAGAATCCTGCATACGTTTGGCAGTCTGCCTGGATTGGTCAGCTTGAACAGGCGCAGCTGTTTGTGGATGTGCTGCGTTAGGCGGACGTACTGGCGCGTATTCTCCTGTTGTCTGCAGAAGGCCGCCCGTTGGCCTAAAAGCAGGGAGGAGACAATGCTGTGCACCTCCGTGTCCAGATCGTGCACTGCGGACGGGGGCCTTTCCGTGTAGGAGGTCGTCTCGGTATACTCCTCGTGCGCATGTCGAACCTCGGGCAGGATGTAACCTGTTATGGTGCAAACCCTCGTCCTGTCATCGCATGATATCAAGGGGCATGTATTATCCACTGCGTTGTTTTTGCAGGTGTGATTCTTGCCACATTTCAAACACCCTGCTTGGTTTACATCATACACTTCCCACACGCATCCCGAGACACAGGTGGGGTACCTGAAGGGGCGTCTCACCCTACGCCAGATCTCATGCGACATTACTTCCCCTATTGCTACTGCAGCGCGTGTTTCCAATGCAGATATCCCCGCTATAAATCGAGCAATCGTTCTAGCTAAATCGACCGTCTCTGTGTGCGTGTCTTGTCTCTAGCTCTTCCATCTCCAACGCAAACCCATCGTCCTCTGGGGCGTTGTATGCCACCCAGTTGTGATATGCTGCGCTTATCTGACAGGCCAACGTGAGACAGTCATCCCCCTTGACCAGAATGTCTGTGTTTTGAACGGTTATGTAATAGGGAGGGCTGGACCCCTTGCACAAGGCCATGATTTCTTCCGGTAAATACTTTCGAGTCGCTCGCAGGGGTATGCGTCTGCGCGGAAGGCCGTGAAGAATGTCCACCATGCTTTTTCCAAGATTGTGCTGGGCTGGTTTGCGTGCATTCATTGGCGCACTCTTTTTATTCAATTCTCGTCGTGGTCCCCAGACTCCACGTTGTCCGTGAAGTCTTCGGGTGGGGTGAGCACGGGCAGCAGGGCATATCTGTCCCTGTATGTGGACAAGGACAGGGTGATGTAGTCCATCCCTTTTATGAACAGCTTGAACAGCTTCTCGTTGAACTCCAGGTTTTGCAGAGTGTATTCCTCGCAGAGCTCCGTGTAGTTGCTCGGATTCGGCTTGCAGGGTTGCGTGTCCAACCACTGTTTGGTGCACGCCCGTATGACATACTCCAGCTTTGAACAGAACCAGAGAAATACGAAGAAATGCCAGAACCGCGTGTGCACAAACACCTCCTTGGAGTTTTTGCCCAGGCGTGTGAGATCTATGCAGTGCTCGGTGTTGGTCTGTGTCAGACAGCACACGTTGGCCCCGGTCAGAACCTTGATCGGGGGTTGGGCACACGACATGACATCCCTACAAATCTTCTGTATCAGCTGGCTGTTGGGCGTGGTCAACTGACCCACGAGAGTGAACACCTCCCTCACCTTGGCCTGCACCACGTTGTGTCTGTTGTACATCTGGACCGCCCATTTGTCTCCGTTATCCCGGCTTGTGCTCAGATGTCGCTTGAAATTTCCTGCGCTGATGACATCGTACGCCTTGATTTGCGCATAGGCATGGAAGTCATCCACTGTGACCATGGCAATCTGAATAGGAGTGTTTGCAGCCCATCAGCACGAGTCCGTCTAAATACACCCGTTTTTTTATGCTAGAAAGAAGGTCACGTGAGGCGGCTTTGGAAACCTGTGCCATAATAAAACCCATGTCGGGCTGCGTGTCGTTCGCGGTTATGGCTTACACGCAAACAGACGCCCTTTATGATATCATGGCGGTCCAGGTCCCGGTTAGCTTGTTAATAACATTTGTTTTCACTATGGGGGCGCTGCAGCAGGAGTTCTACCATTCGGTCGAGGGGTTGGTCGGGTTCATCACGCTATTCATGATCATATGGTTCAGCCTTATGCTCATGTTTTTTATCATCGACCTGCTCGTGCTCACTTTCGTATTCTCTGTCCTACGCTTTTGGCACACGCTTCGATGTGTTAAGAACGAGTAAATACTCGAATTTATTGCCAATGCAAGAAACGGGCGCATCTTCTAGTCCTCGCGGGGCTCGTGCGGGAATCCAGCCGGGTCGGGCAGTCCGGTGGGGGTAGCCACCAGGATGGCCCGGCGCACACCGTCAGGCGTCTGGCGAGGCGGTGGGATCGGCTGATCCACAGGGGTCTTCGGAGTCGTAGCGATGCGGCGGCGCTTGCCCGCGGGAAGTTCGGCATCCCCGACATTGGTCGGAGTGACGTTCTTGTAGGCGGGGGTGGACGGCGGGGTGTTCATTGCGTTGAGAGAGTTCTGGTTTCGTGAAGAAATCGAGGTGCATGCGAACATAGCGCGGGCTTAAATACAGGCTTGTGCGCCTCAGAAATCAAGAGTTTTTTTGGTGGTTATGACTTGGAGAGCAGGGAATCCTTGTTTGCGGATGAACTGGCTGATGGCCGTGTCCATCTCGGGCGGGCTCGCTCTCGTCTTCGAAATCACAGTCACTGTCGTTTGACGAAGATTGGCTGTTGTTTTCGCCCCCCCTTGAATGGCGGGCCTGAGAACACGCCTCGAGGGTTGCCCGCTGGCCTGCACTGAAACAATCTTGATCGAGCTCACGCTTACCCCCAATGCTGCCGCGAGAGCCGCAATGAACTGCGCTCGCTGCGCCTCAAATTCTTCTGGGGTTATCGCCAGCGCGATTTTTTTGGTGGTTACTGTCGAATAGGTGCAGTCGTACTGCGCCAGACACTGGCAGTCGTGTTTGTCCATGCTCCCTTCGTTGGAAAATGTCCCTGTTGGACACGCGTCTTTAGTGATTGCTGTGCCACAGAAGAAATTAGCAGGGCATTTCTGGCATCCAGCCAAACTCGTGATATTCCCCGTTGTCATGTACGACCCTGGAGGACAATCCGCCATGGAGCTGTTCCCGGAGCAATACTTGCCAACAGGGCATGGCACGCACCCGCCTTGATTGGACGCAGGGATCGTACCAGGGCCGCAGGTTGTGCATGAGGTGGCCCCTCCCGTCGATATCCGCCCAGGATTCAGTGCACATGGGAAACAGGCATCCAGCCCGCTAATATTCCCAAACGTTCCCGCCGGACATGGGGTACACCTGTTTGCCCCTAATTCCGCCGCGTACGTGCCTGCCTCACACTTGACACAGTATGGCGTGTTCCTGAACATGAAAAGATAATTTCCAGACGGGCACAGGCATCCTGCCACGCCGGTCCCTCCCGGGCTGACTGCATCGTAGGGGCAGTTCCTGCATCCCCCTGAGGTGTTACTGCTCCACATGTTGTTCGGACACGGGATGCAGGCCGTGACCCCGATGCCCAGCGTAAAGTAACCATCGGGGCACTGCACGCACGCCCCCCCGACCTGGTACTTGCCCATTTCGCACGGGATGCATGCGTCACCTCCGTCGTATGCATATGAGCCCGGGGGACACCCGTCGCACGAGGATCTGCCAGCCTCGTCTTGGTATTGTCCGGACGGGCAGGGGATGCAGTCGTCCTCCGTGCCTCCATTCACGGAAAACGTCCCGCGAGGGCATGGGACGCATTGCATGTGCGTGCTCGTCTCGCTCTCGTCGAACACGACATCCACCGGGTAACTCATGACCATCGGCAGTTGGCAGGTGCTCGGGGTCGCCACAGGAGGGTAATAGTTGGGCCGCCAGAGGTACGGGGGCACAGTCTGCCTGCCATTGCACGAAATGCCCAGCGCCGCTTCAGCGACGACCAGGATCCCTTCGTCGTACGTGTGGAACGTGTGAAGCTTGTAGACCCAACCGTTGGACCCTTGCTCGTAACTTTCCTCGCCTCCTAACGCCTTCGAGTTGTACCCGAGAAAGTATCCCGGGCCGCACCTGCATCCCTCGGGGGAGCTGATGTTGTTTGAACTGATGCTGTGCCTGGGACAGCTGGCACACGCGCCGTACATCTGATTTGGGAACTGCCCTTCAGGGCAGGAGAAGCAGGAGGTGCCCCCCGCCGGAGTTGTGAAGCCTACAGGACATTTCCTGCACACCTGCCTGGATGTAGCCCCAATGCCGGTCGAAAAGCTCCCTTGCTGACATTGCTGGCAGTGGCTTGCGTTGTCGAGCCCTGGAATGGTCGAGTAGGCCCCGGCACCGCACAGCAGACAACCGGTGGCTGCGCGCGATTCCGAGAAGCTCCCCAGCGAGCAGTTCTGGCAGGCGCTGGCCCGCTCCAGCGCGGAAAACTTGCCTGCCACGCAGTCCAAACAATTCAGAGCGCCGGAGGAGGACGTAAAGCGCCCTGGACTGCACGACTGGCAGACGGTTGCGCCCAACGCAGCCCCAAAGAATCCCGGTGGGCAGGCGGTGCAGGCGGATTGCCCGGCAGCACTGGCAAACCTCCCAGCAGAGCAAGGCGTGCACCCCGTCTGCCCTGCCGCCCCGGAAAAATGCCCGGAGGAACAGCTGGAGCAGACCTCGGTTTCCAGCCCGTTCATCCCGGTGGCGTTTCCGTAGATTGCATACTTGCCAGCGCTGCAGGATCCGCAGGCGCTGGCGTTGTTCCGCGTCGTGTAGGTGCCCGCGCTGCACCCGTAGCACGTGAACCACTGCCGGTTGTCGCTCCAGGCTCTCAAGAAGCCTCCAATGCACACGCATTGGTCCAGAGAGGCCCCTGCGGGTGACGTGGAAAACGCAGGGCACGCCAGGCAGCCTGGGCCCAGCGGTCCGGTGTACGTGTTCTGTGGACAGGACGTGCAGGTGGTTGCTCCAGGCGAGGATTGTAGCCCCACCCCGCACAGCTGGCAAACGCTGGCCGCAGTAGCAGCTGACGTGGTGGAGTAGTACCCCCCCGGACAATCCAAGCACAAGCTGGGATCCCCTGCCCTCGCTGTAATTGAATACTTTCCGTTTTCACATTGCGTGCATGCCGTCGATTCCTGATAAGCCCACAGCCCTATGGGGCAGTCCTGGCATCTGGTGGCGGCATCCTGCTCCGTGAATGTGCCAGCTTGGCAGATGGTGCAGGTGCTGGCCCCCCACAGCGCGAAACTCCCTGGTGTGCACGCGTTGCACCCCTGAGCCCTGGGTTGGTCCGTGTACGTGCCAGCATTGCAGGGAATGCATCGGGTCATTCCTTCCTCGTTCGAAAAACTCCCCGCCGTACAGTCCGTGCATGCACTTGCTTTCCCCAGTGAATACCCGCCGCTGGCACACTTGAGGCAACTGGATGCGTTGTCCTGCGACCAGAACCCAGGGGGGCACTCCGCGCACGTGCTGGAAGCGCCTGCATTGGAAAAGTCCCCCCCGTGACAGATCAGGCATACACTGGCCCCCTCCAGAGAATACAGCCCTGGCCTACACTCCTCGCAATCCCCCGCCTTGGCCCCAGAATATCCGCCACTGTTGCAGTTCAGGCAGCTTGATAATCCGGCAATGGAGTATGTGCCAGGGATACAATCGCTGCAAACAGATGCCGCTGAAAGGGCATAGGTGCCAGGAGAACACGAAAGACACGACAGATTCTGTAAAACACAAGCAATGTCAGTTTTTTTTATTGCTTTACTGTGATCCTGTTCAGGATCTTGTGTGCGATCACATCCTCGGGGATGGATGAAAACCGGCATTTAGCGCCCAGGCGTGCATGCAGCCCCATCATGACAGCCAAGTCCCTGGCCTCGCGACGACTCCTGACAAACCCTCGCACCGCCCTCTGAATAATCATCAGATGTGCAAGGAGAGACCTCCCATCCCTGCCTCCAAACGCCCTGCACACCCATGAACACTGCATGGGAGAGCCGTCCCGGTCCATCCCGGTGAAAAAGATCTGGATAAAATACCCCCATCCCATGGGAATGGTGGGAGCTTTCACCACGTTGATCTCCCTGATGCCGTATGGCTGGCGCAGGGCCTCTTTCCAGAAACACGCGCCCCACGGGACGTGCTTCACATCCAGCAATCCCGTTTTTTTCGACCCCAGCATGCCAAGTTGTGGATACATGGTGAGGTCCATGACGCAGAATTCACCGTCTTTCATTGGGCATCTGCAGAACATCGCTCCCTGCGTTCTAAAGCACAAGGGGTCACCCCTGCCAAGAACTCCAGTCATATCGTGTGCGGACAGGGGTGTCCACTGCATCCACATCATGTTTAGCTTCCTCCTGTCTCTTTTTGTTTGTTCCCTTTTATTGAGCCCAGGTGTATTTAGCCCTCTATTGATCTTTACACCATCGGGAGTACCATCCCCCACCATTCATGCTCTGCCGCCCCTCGTCCGTTTATGTGCTGGCCCATCGAGCGATTGCGCGTGCGCAGCCATGTGCGGTGGATAGATTGGGAATCGAGCTTTCTAAGACTTCATTGCAGGAAACCGGAGACGATCCAACAGAATGTCTGCAGCTAGCACTGTGCATGGGGACACATCGGAGGTTGGGGCGTTCCAGCCCGCTTTACATGCTTCCCGATGAGCTGGTGCAATTCATACTATCATGCAAATTGGTTTCTATATAAAAGCAAGATCGCCCCTGCCGTGCCAACCCACAAGCAGAAATGCGACTTCCTCCACCGACTCACTTGCCAGTCCTGCTAGCACTCTCTCTCACCCTCCTGGTGGATGCCAGTGACGGGCCTCCCGACTCCCTCTTGACTCATCTCAGGCCCCTCATCACCCCTGCCCCGTCATCGCCATCACGGCCACCGTCCCCGTCCCCCCCCTCTGCCCAGAACCCCTTGCCAAAGCAGGATCAGGTCGTTCAGTTCACCAAGAAACTCTACAGGGACCTCGGGCACAATCTGGCCAACGCAACCACGCTGGCTGATAAATATCAGGGGGAATTCGACCAACTGGACAAGCATACAGGCGGGAGGCTTGGCGAAACCCTCGCCACGTTGTTTGAGATCAGGATGCTCGACCTGCAGGCTTCGATCCGACATGCACGCAAGATGCGCAGGATCATCGACGAATTCACGGGGAAATTGATTATCCCCAGCAGTATTTAGATCCTTGCGTGCCATATCCAGCCAATAAACCCAGATTCTCCATGTCCCAGCAGAGTGCGCGGTCCTCAAACCCTCGCGAGCCTCATCTGGAGGGGCCCGGATGGTTTGAGACCAAGGTCTCGGAAGCCGAGTTCAGCCGTTTTAAGCAGGAGATGACGGAGTTCAGGACCGAGGTTTTCGCCCAAATACGAAACAACGGCCTGCGTTGGATGGACTCAAACAGTAACATCAGGGAAATCGAGAGGCGGGTGGCGGAGATCGAGAAGCTGATCGAGCCCCCTGAGCTTACTGCATCCCCGTATGCATCGGATAACGAGGATGACCAAGACGAGGAGGAGGATAATGAAACTGGATCTTCTTCGTCGACGTCAGACAGCGGAGATTCTGAGTCTGATGAAGAGGAAGATGAGTATGATCAGGATTCCTACTACCGGCGGCGGAACAACGATTCAGGCGATGAGTTTTAGCCTAAAAAAATCATGCCAATCCCTTCTAGGTGCTTAAAGAACCCCGGCCTCATGAGAAAATCCTCATCATGGGCAGGAAAATCGTGGTCAATAGATGCTATGGCGGGTTTTCCCTATCAAAACACGTCAAGGCACTCTATAAAGAGGCAACAAAGGATATTCCCAGACCAGAAAATTGGTTCATGGAGTCCGATGTTCGCAGGGATGACCCGGTCTTGATAAAAATTATCGAAGACGTGGGTATTCAATCTGCAAGCTCCGGATTCTCAAAGTTAAGAATCATAGAAATCCCAGACGATGTCCCTGCAGACGGCTGGATGATACAGGACTACGATGGGATGGAATGGGTTGCCGAGAAACACAGGACGTGGTGTGAATAACAGTAATGAAAATGAGTGTGTGTATCACGCCCCACCTGAGCTGCGCGCGTGTCGTTTGAGAATGTCCCGCTTGCACAGGCCTGGCAGACTTCAAAGCTGGTTCCCCCGAGCGTCGTGGAGTAGTATCCCGCGCCACACCCGAAACACTCCTGCTCGCTTCCGAGCAATCCTATGCCCCAGGTGCCAGCGAAACAGGGTATGCACTGCGAGGAAATCAGCCCGGTCAGCTTGTGCCCTGTCCCAAAACACCCAAATGGCTCACCTGGCTGTACCCGTATGCAGCAAAGCTCCCGTCTTGGCATCGGCTGCAGCTCCAGCGCCCGCTCTCGCCAGTGAAGAACCCGATCGAGCACAGCAGGCATCCGCTGCTCCCCCCTGTAGAATACCGACCTGGCTCGCACAGACTGCAGTTCCCACTGGCATTTCGGTCATTGAACCCTCCCGGGGGGCATAGTGTGCAGACGGATTGATTCCCTCGAGAAAACTGTCCGGGACTGCACTCAAGACACGCGCTCTCCCCCCCTGTGGAATACGTCCCGGCGGCACAAGCGCTGCAGTTCCCGCTCTTGTTCTGGTTGTTGAACGTTCCTGGATAGCAGGGTGTGCACTCCGCATTGCCAGGCACGGAAAAAAATCCCAGAGAACATGCCCCGCACGCAGTAGCACCTGCAATCGAGAACTGTCCAGCGGAGCATGCACTGCAATCGGCTGCTGACACCGCCCCAAGCAGGACAGAAAAGGTCCCTGAGCTGCATTTTGAGCAACTCCCCTCTTCTGCAAACCCCAGGCCCGTCCCGTACTTTCCTGCGGTACACGATGCACATACGGAGCTGGAATTGGCGCCTGACGTTGTAGAATATGTTCCAGATTGGCATAGTAAGCAAAACGACGAGGAGCTTGCTGCAGTTGCAGACAGATATGTGCCAGCCTGGCAAGCAGTGCAGTTTGTACCGCTGGAGACACCAAGGCCTGTCGAGTACGTGCCTGATCCACACGAAACACACCTGCTGGACATGGTAACCCCTGTACCCGTGCTGTACTTGCCCGCTGGGCAGGCCTCGCAGTTCACGCCAGACCAGTTGGCGGGGGGCTGCAGTTGAATGCCTGCTGGATATAGCTGCCAAGTCGTGTTCCAGCCTCCATCCCCAAAAAACCCAGCTGCACATTTGCAGTTTGTCTGATAACTGTTCGTCCATCCAGATTGTATTGTGTTATTCGGGCACGTGTTCTTGATCCCATAGTAGCACCATGCTCCATTCGAGAAACCACAGTCCCAGCATCCGTTACTCCCGTATGTCGTGCTGGGTGATAGTTGCAAACCTGGATTGCAGAACCAGGAACAGGAAGTTGGCCCGCTGGTTCCAGCGCTGGTAAAGTAGTGCCGTGTCGTGTAAAAGTAAACTGGATTGGCACAGGCATCGCACACGATATCCGCTGAAGAGTTGCAGTTGGACACGTTGTACTGGCCGATCGCGCACGTCGAGCAGTTGGTACAGGTGGATCCAGCCGTCATCCCGGATCCTGTGGAGTACGTGCCCGTCTGGCAGGTCGTGCATGACGTGGGAGAGCTTGCTGCTGTTGCAGACAGATATGTGCCTGGCTGGCAAGCAGTGCAGTCTGTGCTGCTGGAGACACCTAGGCCTGTCGAGTAAGTGCCTGATCCACACGAAACACACCTACTGGACATGGTAACCCCCGAACCCGTATTGTACTTGCCCACTGGGCAGGCCTCACAGTTTACGCCAGACCAGTTGGCAGGGGGTTGGAGCTGGACACCTGCTGGGAAGTTCTGCCATGTGGTGTTCCAACCTCCTTCCCCAGTGAAACCAGCGTTGCAGATGCAGGCTGTTTGAGTCCCTGGGCTGACTGTGTAAGTTCTGGAATTGTTCGGACATCCATATCGGATGCCACAATATGCCCAGGTCGCTGAAATTCCAGTTCCAATGCACAGATTGTTCCCCCAGGTTGATGATATTAGAAAAAAACCGCCATTGCAGCACCACGCACAGGACTGTTCGCCTGCTGTCCCTGAGCTGATAAATCTGAATCTGTTTGCTATTGTGGTTTGTACAGGTATTGTACAAGAATCGCACACGATATCCGCCGAAGCAATGCAGTTGGACACGTTGTACTGGCCGATCGCGCACACCGAGCAGTCTGTGCAGACGCTGGCCCCACTCAAAGCGTACTTCCCAGCAGGGCAGGCCGTACACGCGCTGACCGAACCGACCCCGAAGGTCCCCGCAGGACACGCAGTGCAGTTGGCAGCACCAGCAAGCGAGAATGTCCCGCTTGTACACAGGGCACAGGTAGAGGCCCCTCGGATGTTGGCTGGAAAGCTGTACTTGCCAGCCTCGCACGCGTCGCACGTGCTGTTGCGGCCCAACATGGTTGAAAACGTGCCGAGCGCACACAGCTCGCAGTCCACATCCGATGTGTTTGAGCACGCCTTGCATCCCGGGATGAGATTGTACTTGCCAGCAGAGCACAGGATGCATGGGCCTCCTGCCAGAAAAACCGTCAGGCTGTTGTGTATTAAATGTCATCCCACCCCCTCTGCCAAACTCTGTCGTCGCCATGCCGCCCCAGAACGAGAACACTGTAAATGTCAAGTCCGTGTTGCAGCGTTATGCCCGGCTCTTTAATGATGTCTCTAACGACATGCAGGATGAGGACGACCTGATCGACCATTACACCCGCAAGCTTGAGAGGCTCAGGGCTGATACCACACTCAAGACCAGGGCTCAGATGGCACGCTGGCAGAATGACATCGAGCACTGCCAGCAGAGGCTCGAGAAACTCAAGGCTGACCGGCGTCGTCTTGTTTAGACAGCGCGAGGTCTGAACCCGTGGCAGCCAACTCTGAGCAAACACCTATTAAACCAGTGTTTCCCCTACGCGTGTCTCTCCCTTCTCACCTGCAGGGCCCCAACGCCCGGGGATGCACGAGCAATTCAGCCTATTCCAGGAGAGCGGCGCGCTGAGAGTCCCCTCGCTGCACTGGGCTTCCAGACCGCCGTAGCAAAAGGTAGGGGATTGGCAGGCGACGCAGGGGGTGTTGTTCCGTCCCTTGTAGCCCCAGTCGCAATAGCACTTGGTGTAGTCCGTGGACTGCACAGGCGCCACCGCGTGATCCACACACGCCTGCACCGCGCCCTTCCCTGTGCAGAACGAGTTGGCGGGGCAGTCCTCGCAGAAGGCTTGCTCCGTCCGAACGCTTGTGTTCTTGTATCCTGCGTTGCAGAAGCAATCTTGAAACGACTTGGCCACCCCAAACGAGGACGAGTGGTCGGGGCAGGTCTTGTTCGTGTTGTTGAAGCAGAACTCCCCGGGCAGGCACAGTCTACAGTACCAGCCCCCTAGCACGTACGCCCCGCTGTACTCCTTGTAGTATCCGGAGTCGCAAATGCATTCCGTAACGTACTTGGAATTCTGTCTCGAGAACGCATTGTCTGGACACAGGCAGTCCCCGACGTCGTCCGACCCAGGGAGCGAGTACTTTCCGTCCGGGCACACCGTGGTCGCGTTCACCCCTCCCCCTGGGCAAAAATGGTCCTCGCGACACACCTGGAAAACACAGGCGCTGTGAGCGTATTTAAAGCATTTTCCCACCTCCCTGCATAAATCTTGCACTATCCTTTGTGTGTGTCAGATAGAGTCATATGTCGAACAACGCAGAGAAAGCGACCGCAAAGTCCACCGATCCGACCCAGCAGTTCATTGATGCTCAGAACAAGACCATCGCTGGTTTGAAAAAGACGATAACGGTTCTCAAGAATGAGATCAGGGGACTGAAGGAAACCCTTGTCAAAAGAGACGAGGAGATCGCACAAATGAGGGAGAAGGCTGCTGTGGATGGGGATGATATCGAGAAGTTCTTGGACAGCTTGCAAGCTAGCTATGCGGCTACAGCAGCATTGAAAGAGGAAAAAACTGTGTTGCAGAACTCAGTGCGTGCCCTTCAGGATGATTTGGGGGTTTATCAGACAACTTTTAGGACCAGCGCAAAGCGAATCCAGGAATTGGAGGAGGAAAACTACAAACTCCTATTTCAGATCAACAAGCTGCGTCAGATCAATGCAGTTCCTACTTTCGTCCCGCCTGAGTACCAACAGATGCAGTTCCCAGCAATGTATGGCTCGTATGCTCCCATTCCTTTCCAGTCTGTGATGCAACCCATGGGTCCTTATGGCCCCCCGATGCAGCCGGCTCCAGTCGACTTTTCCATCACCGGAGATCGCTTTGAGGTTGTCCAGGCTGAAGAGGAACCCGCCAATCATGACAACTCACAGCCTGAGGACCAGCCGCAGAGCAAGGGGGATGCATGTGTGCAGCCCCCCTCTCCTTCCGAGGAGGCTCCAGCTGATACTATTCCTGCCAAGGAAGAGGATGAAAAGCCCCAGGACCCTGTCGAGACTTTGTCCAGGCCTTCCGACGACAAAATCAAGCGCCAGCGCGAAGAGAAGAAGGAACGAATCCGTCTAGAGAAGCTGCAGAAGCAGGCCGAGAAACAGGCCGAGGCAGAACGCCAAGCACTGGAGAAGGCTCAAGCCGAAGAAAAGAAAAAGCAGGAGCAGATCCAGCACCAGGCTGAAGTTCAGGCGAAGAAGGAGGCAGAGGCCAGACGTAAGGCCGAGGAGGAGGCTGAGGCGAAGCGCAAGGCTGAGGCTGATGCTCTCAGAAAGGAACAAAAGCGCGCTGAGACAGAGAAACGGGAACGCAATCGAGCAGCCAAGGAGGCCAAGCGCAGGGAGGAACGTGAGAAACAGTGGGCTGCTATTCCTGAGGAAAATCGCCAAGAAGATGCCATGAAGAAAAAGGCCTCGGAAGAAGTTCAGCAGGAGGCGCAGCAGGCAACGCAGCAGGCAGCTAAGAAGGAAAAACCCAAAAAGGTTGAAAAATCCGAAGAGCTGCCTGTGGTCAATCCTGGCATAATCCAGGAGGCTATCGCCCGATTAACCCTTGCCAAAGAGCAGAAGAAGAAGCAGAGGGTGATGAAGGTGGCTGTGCTATCACTTCAGAGTTTGTGTGATTCCGCTACTGCTGAATCTGCTCGTGAATTCGAAAGTATTTACAGGTTTAGGGATGGTTTCAACAGGATTGTTCAGAACCGTCCTGATCCTGATCTGAAATTGGTCAGACCCGAGACTTCTTTGCAGCAGTTTCTGGCCTACTTCATGGCTATGGAAATCAGTACCAAGGTTGGCAATGACGTCTTTTCTGTTAATGCGTTGGACTATCCCAGAGTTGTTTTGCGCTGCAGGGTTGCAGAACTGGCAGGCTCCCCAATTGAATCAGCTCTCGTCGACGGTGACGTTGTTTCATTCTGGTTTGAAACCGACGAGCTCCCCGCGCTCTGCTTTGCCTGCTTTCCCAGGCTCGTCCAAGCACTTGACTTGTTGGCAGGTCCGAGTTACGATGCTGTACGCAAGGAGATCGCAAGCCATTTTCAGGAAATGCAAAGGGAGGCAGGCGATCTTTGTGAGGCTCTTCAAATGAGGGAGTGTGCAGACCAACGTGATGCCTGGGGGCTTCCCAAGTACATCATTCAGACCACGAAGGAGCCTGGGAGCATGACTTTGCCCCAGATCACTCTGGTGGTCTGGTACATCAGGGGAAGACTCGCCTACCTTGCTGGAATGTGAGCATGGCCCCGCCCGTGTGTTGACCATTTTCGCATCACCTTTTCACACGTTCATGTGTTGATTGTGGCTGAAAACGAATAAATCGTTTACCTTGTTCAGTTTTGTTTTTGGGGCGTGTCTCTGTGGTTACGTGACCAATCTTGAATTATGCCCATTTGCGTATATTCGAAATTCCAGCCCACCCCCCCCCTAGCACTCCAAACTATTTCTGTTGTTCTATTTTGGGATGTTCTATTTTGGGTGAAATTTTTCTTGAAGACTTTTGGAGTGGACAGGTGGTCCAGGATGGACAAAAAAAACAGGAGCTATCTAGACCAAGCAGGTGGTCACGTCCCCCTTCAGGCGCATTTATGCCCATTTGTGTATATTCGAAATTCCAGCCCCACCCCCCTAGCACTCCAAACTATTTCTGTTGTTCTATTTTGGGATGTTCTATTTTGGGTGAAATTTTTCTTGAAGACTTTTGGAGTGGACAGGTGGTCCAGGATGGACAAAAAAAACTAGTCTCGAAAAACCCCCAACATCTCTTTCCACATCTGACGCACCTGACACAGCACCGGAAAGCCCACGCTGGTCATGGTCGTATCCCCGAAGAATCCAGGCTTGCACAGGCACTGGGCAATGCTGGACGAGAGGGTGCTGGCGTTGGAGTTGGGCGGGCAGGGGTTGGCCTGTCCGTTCAGACACCAGACCGATGTGTTGCAGGGGGAGCAAGGCCCTCCTGCCACGTTCCATAAAAAAGGTCAGTCGAGTGTTGCAGACATCATCTCATCAAACACATAAATCTTCTCGCTTACCGTTCGGCCCTGAATATCCCGGCAGACACACGCAGCTCTGCAGAAGCTGGGATCCCGGATAGCTCCCCGTAAATGCAGGGCATTGCACGCACACAGACAAGGATGCCCCCCCTGTGCCTGTGAAGTACGTATTTGCTGGGCAGTTTACGCACTGGGATATGCTGGATGCGCCCGTCGTGTTCTGATACTTTCCCGCGCCGCACGCGATGCAGGTGTTGATCGAGGTGGCCGTGACCGTCTCTGAATACTTGCCGACCGGGCAGAGCGTGCATGTCTGGGCGTCGTCCGGGGAGTAGCTCCCTGCTTGGCAGGCATCTACTTGCACTGTCGTGGCCGTCAGGGGCGTCAGGGATACGACAGACGCTAGATTCGTCACTTGAGATGACAGGAGCAGACTTTCTGTCATGGACTCTAGGGCTAAACTTAGATTGTAGGTGGCCTGCGTTTGCTGTGCTTGTGCAGAGTCTGTGTTGAGCATGACATTCAACAGCGTGATGATCAGGATTGGTACTGGTTTGATTGGTATTATGCTTGCAGCTGTAGTAATCACCATCATGATATTACCTACTCCGCGCATGCTATCTTGTAAATCCCCGCAAGTGTTTTTCAACTAGCTATATACTACACAGGGATTCGTGTTAAAACTCTAGAAGGGCGGTAAACACTACCAGTGGTTGCACACACACGAGTAGATTTATTTCAGCCATAAAGAAGAGTCAAGCGCTTGGAGCGCGACTGGCTAATAATAATATCGAGAGTTTAGTAGGGGATGAGATTGTTGTTGTCATCAGCATTCGCCTGGTTGTTGTTGTTGTTGGGCTGGAATCCTCCCAGTTGCTGAGGGTACGCCTCCCGCATGGACTGCATGTAGTTCATGATACGCATCATTTCGTTGAGAAGGTTCATCCCCTGTGGGGCCTGCTCCTCAGTGGTCAGCATGTACTGCTGCCTCAACAGGTTGATGACCGATTGCATGCGAGCATAGGCTTGAACGATTCCAGCAACCTTCCAGCTGTCAAAGTTAGTCTTGTACTCGCCGTAGCTCTCCAGCAGACGCACGGCACAGGGGATAAACACCCTCACGGGGGTTCTGTTCCCCGAGGAAGCCATGATCATAAGCAGATCAACTGCATTCTTGAAATTTCGAGCTGACTCAAGCATCGCGTTGTTTGCTGCTCCGTTGGTTGATTCAGGCAAGGCATGATCAGGCCTGATGACAATCCAGTAGGCTGCAAGCACCTCACGAATCTTGATAGTCTGGTAGAAATGCCTGTGAAGGGGGCCTACAAAGTGGTCCTTCGCAAGCGACAACACCGCCTGCAGAAAATACCCGAGAGGCTTGATAGTTTCTGGGGTATCGAAGTAACTCCTCATCTCCTCAGTCCTGAAAGGCGCATGTCAAAGCAAACAGTTAAAATCTATGTTCATGAGTGTTAGTACCTTAGGTTAGAAATCCTGTCGTGATGCAGCCTTTCACGCGACTTTCTGCTCCAATAGAGCACCCTTGGTGTCATGATTCTACTCAAAGACAAAGTGTTAGTTTCTTTGTAAACGTCAGAAAGCATAGATTTTGTGCTTACATTTCCTCTCCTTCGATGATAAAAGGAGGAGGAACAGTGTGTCCAGACGATTCCATGTTGCTGGAAAGCGTGGCACCTTACCGGATTTTGCACAAGATCCAGAGGTTGGCATTTTAAAAGGAGGGCTGGCCTGCTCTATTTCCAGCGAAAATCTCGTGCAGGAGCTGTAGAATCATGAAGAGCCAGTCACGTACCATCCCCTTTTACGAAGAGCCAGTCACGCACCATCCCCTTTTACGAAGGGGTAAGCACGTGACCACCCCTTTGTTGGCCCGGCCCGAGCCTGACGGGTTTGAATTTCACCGGAAATAGCGCACGTGTCTCGTGCGGCCAAAAAAAACCTGGCTCGTGCGCGAAAACCGCAATATAATCAAGCATCCTCCAGAAATCCTCAACCCAAAGTCGCTTGACCACGCTCAACCAACTCCTCACCTGCTACCACCCAACCGATGCTCTACTCCAAGACCGTGTTCGATTCCCGTTACCTCAAGGTTCCGGATCTTCACTTCACCAAGTACTTTGAGCGCAACTACAAGGACCTTCCATCCATGCAGGACCTCATCACGTCGGGTGGTTTCAAGGGCTGCTGTGGCGCTCGCTTTATCCAGACCGAAACAGGTGTCCACGAGGTTACCTTCTTCGACGAGCTCAGGAAAGTCAACATTCTTTCGTGGTCTACCAAGAACTTCAAGGGCGAGGACCGCATTTGCGCCTGTGCTGTGTTTGAGCTGCTTCCGGATAACACTTGGTACCTCTGGAACATCCTCTTTACCACTTGCGACCCATTCTTCTTTGACAACTTCACCCAGCCGCTCGGCATGCTCTTGGAGGGACCGCGCGCCACTTTTAGCCAGAAGTCTGGTGAGATCATGCTTCACAACGATCTCCCGCCCGTCGAGAACAGGGTCTTTTTTGTCAACAAGATTCAGTTCATGAAGCAGAGGATGGCGGACAAGATGCAGGATTCCCAGTCTTTCCTTGCGGACCTGCGTGAGTTGGCCATGACTTCCAGGAACATGGACCGGGTCTTCCTTCGCATGATTCTCGAGCGCTACGCCAAGCACATCAAGACCGCCGAGGAGTCCCGCGACTCCTCCGACAAGGTCATGACCTCGCTGGCCTTTGACTGCATCAAGTCCGAGGAGCTGGCGGCACTTCGCGAGGTTGTTCAGACCCTCACCCCGCAGCAGTTTTACGACCTGTACCTTTCCTGCCTCAATGGGCTCCTCGAGTACCCGATCAACCTTCTCCCTGCTGAGTACAAGAAGTTTGGCCGCCGTCTCCTCATGTTCAAGGACGACTGCGAGGAGTGGGACCGCCTTGTCTTTCTTCTCATCCTCGCCGCTCGCACCGAGCTTGTCGCCGAGAGCCCGTTTGACTCCTCCCTCGGCCTTGGCTCGGGGGCTCGGGTCTTTTGCGAGGTCAGCGACGACGACGCGCGCTTTGCCGAGAAGACTCCGGTCGATATTGTCGACTCGAGCCGCAAGATTAAGCTCGGCGACGTCGGGCCCAACTGGATCCTCAGGACCACTGAGAAGGTCGTGGAGCGGCAGGAGGCCTTTCTCGGGGAGCTCAAGGACCTCCTCGTGCAGCAGGACTTTGACGGCGCCATCCGCAAGCTCACCGACGGCACCGCTACTCCCAAGTTTGGACAGGGCCTTCTTGGCCTTTCGATCAATCTCCTTCGCTCCCTCATGACGGGCGTCATCATGTTCCCCAAGAACTTTGAGATCCAGATCCAGACCATGTTCAAGAAGTACAACATCGACTGGTCTCTCCCGCTCCTCAGCATTGGGTTCGACGCCGAGGAGCCCGTTGGTCGTGGCATTGACCTTCTCTTCCAGCTCGGCGCTCCCGTTCGTGACAACGCTTCTGACTAGGCCGTGTGCGCTCGGGCTGGGCCTTGAGTTTTAGCAGGCCATACCATGATCTGATGTAGTTATTAAATTTTACCAGATTTAGCGCATTTTTTTGGCTCGTGCATGCGAATCGACGTGATTTGGTTGCAACAGAGTCAATAAAATGCCTTTGTTGTGTGAATTGGTCATCAGTAGCACGCTCATGGCACGCAATTTGAATGCAAATGAGTCGAGCATTAACCAGAGAAACAACGATAACAATGTTGCGATCCAGTACAGCACCCGCTCCCAGCGCAATTTGCAGTGGGTGTCTGTCACCTCCTGGTCCTCCTCTGCACATGTTTCACCTCCTCGTTTCAACACGCCTGTTTCCGTTGACAACAACAACACTGCAGTGACAAATAATCTTTGCTTTCGTCTTTTCAATATTGGTTTGGGCTCTGGTAATGATAACGCCAGGGACATGCAGGGCGCCGCTTTGAGTGTGGTTTGCCCTGTCCTCCCGCCTGCTCCTGCTACTATTCTCAGGTCCACGGCCTCTCCCGACTGCATGGAGGATTGATTGGGCTCTGGAATAAAATGTTTTTACAACTCTGTGTCCGAAGCGTCATGTCCTTTCGGACTGTTCTGAAGAGTCGTTTACAATATTTTAGGTGTTTTTGGTTTTATTTCCGTCTATTTAAACTCTCTCCCGTCTCCCAGTCAACGCAAAAGTAGCACGCTGCTATTCTGTGAACCCACAAGCCCCATGTCCGCCGAACCGTCTGTCACGCAAGTCGACCGTCGCAAGTTTCTCCTCGAGGGGCTTGAACACATGCTTGGGAGTGCTGAAACTCCTGAGCGTAAGGAACGGGCCTGGACTATTACCATCGATGCTGCTGCGAGGATGGACTGGCAGACTCATCTCTGGGCCCGGGACCTCAAGCACAAGATCTCGGCTTTGAGCGCCGATCACGCGGAGTTTGCGCGCTATATTGCCGAGCATGAGGACCTCGAAGTTCAGGTCAAGACCTCTGAGGAGAAGATCACTGCTCTCCTTGGGGAAAACCATGAGTTCAAGGAGCAGGTCTTTGCTCGGGACAAGGAACTCGAGGCCGAGAACGAGAAGGTCATGGGGCTCATGAGCCAGAACGCTTCCCTCAAGAAGCGTGTTGAGGATCTCATGGACCAGATCGACGCGCTCAAGAACGAGCCCGTCGCCAAGAAGGCCAAGACCTTGCCCGAGGAGCAGGGTGAGGGTGGTGGCTTCTGAGGGACCGGCTTCGGCCCGTATAACTCCCGGCGTCGGATTTTTTAGTAAATCCTCTTGCGCCCTTACGTCTGTTCAAAACAGCCACGAGTTGCTTGCACGTGCATCCCTTCCACCCCTTGAACAGCCACGAGTTTACCGCACGTGCGTTTATAATTCCCGAACAGGCACGAGTTGGTTGCAGGAGTTATAGCCGAAATAGATTAGGTCTATAAAACGCACAAGCGTGCTCTTTCTCCATCCAAACCACGATGAGCAACCACGCGGAATTAACCGCGGAGCTCAAGCGTATTGACGAGCAGATGACTGCGCTAACTATAGCGCGAAGCCGTGTCGTTAACAAGCTGCAGTACATTTGTCTTGTCAATGCCATGCGTGAGGTTGGGAAGTTTTCTCTCGAGAGGTTGGAAAAAGAGATGACAGAGGGCCTGGACCCAGTGCAGGCGCGTGTGTTTGTAAACAATTCACTGATTGCTTGGAGACACAGCCTTGGTTACACCTTTTTCCCGAATGCCATGGAAGCTATTCCCGAGTATGGGGCAAGCAGGTTGTCCAAGCAGGATGCTATCTCCCTGTTCACGGCGGTCGCGGAGGCGCTCAAGAAAGATCTCGCTGCTCTCGAACCCGAGAAGTTGGAATAAATTATTTGAAAACTCTTGTCCCCAGTGTGTTATTTAAACCTTGCGCCTCAGGCCCTCCCATCGTCTGGTTGAGCACACCACACATGAGCACGCCACCGGTAGACTCCGGCACCTTTGGCAGACCCGGTCGTCGCAGGGTGGCAGAGGCTGCGGCATGGCGCAGAGAGAGGAGGGGGGAGGTAAGCATGGCCCCAGAGACTGCTGTTGTTTTTCGTGTGCCTTCTCAAATCGAAATTGAGAAGAACAAGTTTCTCACGTTGCGCGAGAGTTTTATGTACAACGTCCAGAAGATCCCCGTTTTGACAGAGGATGAAACCTCCACCCTCGAGTATGTTCGTATCAAGTCTGGAGACTCGGTCAAGCTTTGCCTGTCCTTTACCGAACCTCATGTGACTATAGTGTTTCACGAGGATGGCTTTCTTGTCCCGGAGGTCGTGTATCGCCGGGATGACGCCCGCACTGTCACCATCAACGCCCTCAGGAACTTTCGGGGGGAACCTTTGCCCCGTTTCTCTTTTCATCGTAACGGGCCTCGTGGGTTTTGGAAGTTCATTCAGGAGCCCCCTCTTGACATCTGGGCCCTGGACGCTCTCATCTCCTACATCCTGTGCTATGTGCGCTGAATTGTCGTAAGCCCTGCGTGATTCAAGGGATGCAATTCATTGTGCAAATTGCCTGGGTTGGAATAAAATTTCTAGCGTTTTACATCATCCATTCCCCCTTCCTCATCATAATCCTGCTTGTTGTGCGCGTTGATGCATCGAGTGACGGCTATTCCTGCTAAAAATCCCTGACTGTAGAAACAGGAAAAAAAACATATATGTTATGAGAATGTATGCTTCTACACTTTTGTTCTGTTCATATCCCCGTATGAAAATTAAGACTAATATGAGTCCTAATGCCATTAGACTGAAAGTAACCCAATTTTTCAAATCATTTGTTGAAACTCTGGCACATTCTTGTAGTCTCATAACGTTTATTGGCTCTGCTTGACTCCTGATATACACGCCATGCCTTGGGTTCAAAATCTGGACAATGAAAAGGTTTTGTAATTGGCGCCAATATATTTGAAGTATGTATCTGTGTTTTTCAGGTAGTAGATTGTTGTGTTCCCAATATGAATTGGGAAAAATTCTGTGATATGTGCACAAATTTAACCAATCAAGGGTACCAATGGGTGTGCACTGAAAATAGAGCTCTTCCTAGATCATTGGATACTTCCAGATTCCCTTGCTGTTCAGAAATGCCAGATAATGCCTTTATTTTCTCTTGTAGAGAGGCATCTTGTTTAACCCAGATGGACAGGGACGTGCTACGGATCAAAAATAAATGAGTAAAAGGATTCAGAGAATTCCTGGGTGCATTGGTGAAAGACTTGACTCGCCTGTGGTGATGAATCCACTTTTAATGGCAGAGGCTGGATTCTTTCCTGTTTAAACTCTAGGGGATAGTCGATTGGTGCTCTTGGAAGAATTCCATATAATTTTTTCATCATTCTTTGTACGACTTTGGTTTCCGCTCCAAAATCTCGCGGATTGCGTGGGTAATCGTTGTGTTCAGGATTTCCATAGAAAATGTATAGCGGGGCTACAACATAAAGTGGGGCAAGACATTGAAGTTTGTTCCAGAAAATGGCTTGTGACGACCACCATGTGTTTGAATCAAGTTCCGATTCATAAGGAAAAAGTACATGGATTACTTCTCTCCTGAATGAATTCCAAGCTGCATCCATTGCTTGAATGCTCACCATGACTGAATTGCTTGTGACTGGCCAATGGCCACTCCCGATAACAGCCGCTGCTGAAACTTCTTGAGGAAGAGAGACCAGGAAGGAATCATACTGTATCAGACACTCTTTGAGATTGGGGACAGTCAGTTCAGGGCAATGCAAGTCCACATCTGCATCAGCCAGTGTCCAGAATGAATAAAACAAGCTTTGCTCCCGTTCGCGTACGAATGCTGATTTGACTAGTCTGTTCCTTCCCGTTGTCCATGTCGTGCCTTGCACTGAAACACACGAAACCCTACTATCCTGGCCTGAGCATTCCAAAGAGTTCACGTTTTCATCAAATACCCCTAAAACCAGATCAATGTGTGAAAACTCAGGAGATTCGAGGACGAGTCTTTTCCAATTTCTCAAATGTGTCCCGCGACCCATGATAATCAATAAATGTCTGAATGAAACCAGGTCTATTTCCCTACACGTGTCGTTGTTTTCGGTTTTCAGTATAGCACTAGAAAGTCTAGCCCTGTTCATGTCAACCCCCCATGCTTTACTGAGATGAACATCAGCTTCGTCCAGAATACCGTACTCGAACATTGCAGAGACAACGTCGAATTGAGAAGAAAACGAATTATTTTTAAAAAATTCCACTAAGGCACTAGATTGTTGATATAATGGAATCTCAGCGTTAAAGTCCCTCAGGTAATCATGCGCATTCCTGATTTGAACCACCCAAGGGGGGGTGAATATCAGAGAGCAGTGGGGGTTTTTCAGAGATTGTGCCATGTAACCACGCCAGATATCGCTGACTCTACCATGAACTGTTATTGGTAGAATCATGCTTTCAAATGCTGGTTCAAAAAAAAGCGCCGCCTGTGCATTAAACGGGGCGATGTCGCCATCTCTTTTTATTCCTGCACTGAATCTTGTTTCAGGACTGAAAAAAACAGGATAATGCGGGCTGGTTAGTCTAAAAATTGCATCCACGTCTGGTTCTTGATCTGCTAGAGATTGAATTATGCATCTTGACGTACTTCTTAATTGATCAGGGAAGCTTATTGGGGATATTTCTCTCAATGATGCATCTTTAATTTTATCTAACGGCAATCCTCTAGGCCAAATATTGATTTGACTGCCTCCAAGTTTTGGATAAGGATTGGATCCTACCCATCGCCATTGTATTGCATTCAGATTTGCGCTTGGCGATGACCAAAACTGCAAAAGATCAATATCTTTGATTTCATTGTCGTCGTCAGTGTCGTAAATTGTGTTTGCTCCGTGGTGCACGGCAAAAACAAATCCAATGTTTTTTCTCCCGAATGAGTTGTATGGCAGATGCTCCATGATCTTGTATTCCAGTTTCAGCTGTTTTTCAATCGTGAGATAGACCAAGCATTTTGGCGGCAGTTTGGCATCAAAGCTATTCATAAAACTGGATTCCGGAGGGCTTTTCAGATCAGCAACAACAACAGTGCACCAGTCATGTAATCTTCCTAAGGTTTTGATCAGACGGGTGGGTAAAAATATGGATGTTATAACCACCCATTTACAGCTCATGGGGTAGTTGTCTCCAGAAAAGGGAGAGATCTTGTCATTTGAGTGCATGCTTGGTGGAAGCCTTCTCCTGATCTGCATATCAAACCCTCTTCCTGTTACTGCTGACCCTGTGTTGTGTGACACGTGTACTGCGTGTGCAGTGTTGATTTGAGGGATAAGATTTGTGATATTTTGAATTGATCTCTGTATTTTATCCCTTTCCTTATTTGGCTGTTGCATGCATCTCTGCCCACCATTCCTGTTCAAAGGACACAGATGGTGTTGCCAGATGATGAAGGATAGCCAGAACCCGATGGAAACATAGCCAATCTGCCACCTGATATTCATATTAATTGTTGGTTTATTTGTAACTTTAATACATGATTTCAATTTATGCAAAAACAAGAGTGTCAGCCAATGTATCGCGATCCGTTATGTAGAAGTCTTTATTCACGCCGGCTTTCGCGTCCTGTCGGCTCTGATATAATTCGAATTACGCCAGAATGCGTCGCCATTGTTTGTAAAAATCTCCTGAATTGATTCATCAAACACATTTTGATGTGGACGAGGAGAAGCCCCGTCGTGTGTTTTGGCAGCAGCCATGTTTGTGTACGCTGCATCAGAGTTTTGAATAGGCCAGTAGTCTGTGAAAGGAACAAATTTTGCCATATTTATTGCGTCCTCTGTCATCGGGCTGCATTCTGAAGCTAGGTTCCTGCTTTGCACACACATTTGATCATGGTACTTTCTCACTGTCAAATCCACATTCTGGTCCATTGGTAGATTTTTTCCGAGATGGGGACACGGATGCTGCACTGTTGAGACATCGCTGTAAACCACGTCCCACGCATAATCATCGTGATGAAAATGATACAAGTAATTCCCCATGACTAAAAACTGTCCCCAGCTTGAGCTAGGAAATCTGATTTGCATTTCGAACCACGCTTGTTCGAATGTGGCCAGCCCAGTGGTTTGAACAATATGGTTTCTCATCAAGGCAAAATGCTCTCTCTTGATCACGAAAGGAAAAACGTACATGAATTCGCCAACCCCGTCTCTGCCTATCATGAATCGTACAGCCGAATAATCTCTGTTCGGAACATTAATCCCGTGTATAACAGGTCTCTTCCAGTCAATGAGTAAGTGGTGGGGCGTTGATGGTCTAAATGAAAATTCACTATCAGAATCGATAATTCCTATGAAATCCGCGTCGGAATAAAGCTCAGAGTAAAAATTTGACCACTGAGTTCGTGAAAATTGCTCGTTTCTCTGCATGTTTGTCAGGGTATTGGCCGGAGGGGGTTCTTCAAAGTAAGACTTTACGCCAATGTTCTTGTAGGCTGTCTCGAGGACTGCCGCCGCTTTGTGGTCCAATTCATTTTCTGCGTCAAAAACGAGCACGATTTGTGTGGAAAGTTCTTCTCTCGGGAAAAAAATCAAGAGGGTGAGAACAGCACGCATAATCTCGAAAAATGCCCCATTGAATGTTCTGCACATAATGTCCATCCTTGGTCTCTTCACTGCAATCGTTTGTGAATCATGTATTTGTGTGACAGCATGTGCTTGCGTTTGAATGTTTTGAAGGGGAACATTGTTCAACTTGACTGGAGACAGTGCGTTGGCCATCCAGATCATCGAGTCATCGTCTTGATTTGACTGAATCATGTGTTTTTCTGAAAGATAAGATCGCCCAAAATCATAAAAGGTAAGTATGTAAACCACGCACAGTGTCAGGGAAAATGTCAATGTCACAATTCTACTGCTTCGTGATTTTGCCTGCATATTTTCTAAGTTATGTTTAGACATTTCTAGTTTTAGTGTCGTCGCCCCAATGTGTTTATATTGTATGCAAGCTTTACCTCTGAACACATCTCTTTCTCTCGATCTGATAAAAACACTTGCATAAACTCAAAAGCATAAGCAAGATCGCTATTATGTAAGGATGAGGGGACGCGGGAAGGTAACACTTGAAGCAGGCGTCCCACACCCCAGTCACGTGAAACAGCCTCAGATGTGCTACATCTTTTCGTGTCCAGAGCATCTTAAAACCAGGGGAGAAGGCAGCTACAAGACTGATCAGGGAGTCCACCTGTACCGATATGGGATACACGAAGCGCAGGAGTTGCTGTGCTCCTCGGAATGTGATCAGGTATCCTCGGGTGCCAAACCAAGTGCACACTTTGCCGCTGGACTGCAAGTAGGAGCAGGTGGCAGCAAGATCCCCTAGGTTCACCCACTCCCCGCTCGCTATGAGGTTGTGGCCAGATTCAAGTAAGAGCACATCCCACTCCAGACCCAGCCTCTCTACATCATGCGAAAGCAGGTGCATCCGCTCGGCTGATACCATATCCACATAGGCATCCTCCTCAAAAATAGCTAGCGTCTCGTTGGGCTGGATAGACCTCCACAATTGCACGTGGCTCAGCAGGCAGCCAAGCATCCCTGGTGTAGATAGCTGCATATGGTCGTGGCGCCCCGACAGCATCAGGTATCGCGTGTAGAAGGTCAGGTACTGGTATGCGCCATCCTGCACTGCCTGAGTTCCGTTGATTGCAGGAAATACCGTGGTGTTTGGAATGTGCAGGAAATACTTGATGGACCTGACCAGCTCCTGCATCATCAGGTCACTTTCTGGGCTTAAAGAGATTACATGCGCTCTGGAGATGTTAAACGAGTGCATTCTGGGATACGAATGAAGTTTAGTCCCCTCTCTGCTCTCTGCAGTTCGCGCTTGCTGGGAAAAGCAGGAAATCAAAAGGGGCACAGCAATCCCTAGTGCAGTCAACAGCATGCACAGGAACGGTCGGGATACGAGGGGATGATGATTCATGATTTCCCGCAAGCCCCTTCCCCCCCCCTTCTGTATGCCACACGGTCAAGAATCACAATTTATTACAAACGCCTTTTGGTTTGAAGCCTAGCCTCATTCTCAGGCCAGAGCACGTCATACCGTCCGCGATACCCAGGGCCCTGCTCGTCCCTGCTCCTGCGCTCCTCGGCCTCCTTCCGGCGTTTTTCCCATACATTCTCAGGTGGCGCTGGGATCTGCGGCTCCCGCTGCTCTCGCCAATCCTCGGGCGGCTGGTACGGCTGCTTGGAGCCTTTCGAGGGCGGCCGGCGCGGCAGGCGTTGAGCGGCCCCTCCCCTCTTGCGTCCGTAATCGGGCGGCACGACCTCGAAGCAGTGATCGTGCGGCTCCTCGTACACCGTTGGAAAGCGGATGTGATCCGTGTACCGGGGGTGGAACGGCTTGATGGTGGTCCGCTCGTCCACGTACACCTTCTTGCCATGCCGGATCAAATCCATGTACCACTTGGTGCGCCTGTCGTATATCGTCCGGTAGTTCTTGTGGATCATGGTGATCCAGTGAAACTGCCCGGGCAGCTCCCCGTATCGTCCCGCGTGCTCCCCCTCGAGGTTTTCCCTGAACGGCACGGCTTGGATCGAGTACGGAATGTAATACTGAGAATTCACCTGCTCCAGTTGTCGCTGCACCCGCGACCATTCCCACCTGGTCTTGAGCAGGTACACGTCCACGTGGATGTTGTTTTCCTTCATCGGTCCCCACACCTGAGATTGCAGGTAGTGGAAGAGCTCTTCCGGGGTGCTCTCGTACTCCTCCACCGTGTTGGGGACATACTCCTCCTCCTCACCTTCCCCCTCGTCCTCGCGGTAGTATTCCCGTCCACTCCCTTTCCTTCTCTCCTCGGTCTCGACCGCCTGATAAAAGGCCTTGTCCCAGCTGGGATCCAGGTACACCATATTCACGTGCTTCGGCTCGCGCTTGTGCGTCGTCGGATCAGGGGGGTTGGCCCTCTGGATGAAATCCTTGGCGGTGGTGTATTCCACGCGCACTCGTTTCCCTGGACGCCCGGGGTTGTCCTCGTCAAACGCCTCGTGGTACTCCTCAAAGCACCGGCAGAACGACCGGATGTTGTGGATCAGCGCCTCTTTCTCGCGGACCTTCTCGCCTTCCGCGCCCACGCCATACTCCACGATCACCATCTCCTTGGGGGCGAGATCCAGCATGAAAGCGATGGAGTCGCTCCCGCTGCCGCCCATCAACTCCCAGATGACAGGCGGCTCTTCAAACAGGGTCATCAGGACCTGGTCCCTGTGCCGACACGCCTCCAGCATGGACAGATACGGCTGGGAAGTCGGGGTGATCACAAAGTCCAGCTCCTTCCCTGTCAGGGCGTAGAAGTATGCATTGTATTTCTGAGAGAACTCCTGCGCCTGCTTTTCAGACACCATGTGCTTCTTCCTGATCCGCGGGGCGCCATTCTCGGTGTACTTGCGCCACTCCTGAAACCCTCCCGGGTGGATGATGACCCTGCCCTGGCCTTTCCGCTTTCCTTCCAGCACGGCCATGCTGATCCCCTCCTCGTCGCCGCTGATACTGCGATTATCGCAATGATCGTCCAGCGCGCGATACGACAGTCGATCCAGCGCCATCTCCAGCTCATCCGACGAGTCCCCATTCCCACCACATTCAGTGTCTCTCGCGGCGCGCGAGTACTCTCCCGTCTTCTTCTTGCCCATTCGCGGTATGTTATGCAAATAGGCTTTAATACTGTTTCTTCGGTGTGAATTAATATAGAAAAGCCCATGCCGACGCGCACGATCTGAATGTCTCTCGACTGGCAAAACAGGGTGGATGAGATCCAAAACCTCTACTTCAGGACAGGGCGAGGCACCTGCCTGTGGATTGCATGCGATCCCGGCACCGGAAACGTTTCCTGGGGCTTCAACATGCTCGACTATGGAATGTGCCACACGATCGCAGGGTGTTCGCACGTGCAGCGCCGGGATGAGGACGGGGTCTACGTCGTGGACAGGATCACGGCCGTCGGAACCGAGGAGCGCGCCGCATGGGACGCTGTGTTCGGCGGGCATTTCAAAAAACTCGAGGCGGATATCAGGGCCGATATGCGCTACACACTCACCCTGACGAATGGAATATGCAGTAAACTGTAGCACTGGCGCGCGACAAGACTAAATGGCAGGAATGTTTACTGACGGTCCTCATCGTAATACGTAACCGATAACGGTGAGGACCGGAGAAACAGCGATGACCCCCCGAAACAGCGAATGCCAGTCGCCCGGGAGAGAGTTAAATGGTGGGCGCGCAAAACGTCTAGTCATCAAGCACGACAACCTCCCCGGAGTCCTCCGCCTTGATCTTACGGGCATTGATCTCCTCGCGGCGCTCCTGGGTGAGCGGTTTGGCTTCGAATTCATCCCGCTCGTCCGAGCTGGTCGAGTCCTCCTTGAGTGACTGCCCCGAGCGCTCCCTGAGATTGTACGGACGACCCTCATCATAGGAGAACTCCAGGCGCAAGCCAGAGGAGTTGCGGGTCTTGCGGCGACTGCCCTTTCCCTTGCTGATAACGGACTCACCCTCCTCGTCGTCGGACGGGGTGGAGGCCCGGACTCTCGTGCGACGGGGTTTGCCGATCATCGGGACGGGAGCATCCTGGGTGGTGGTGCTGGTCTCCACAATCATGTCCTCCTGTTGAACCGCCTGAAACTTTGCCTCCAGACGGATGGCCTGCTCGAAGACAGACTTCATGACAGCATGGCGCTGGGGGATCAATTCTTCGTGGTACGACATCAGCCCCTCATACGATTCGCCGGATGGGTTGGGGTGGCGACGAATGATATCCTCGAGCGCCGTGAACGTGTTCACGACAGCGCCAGCCGTTGAAATCGCGTACATAAACGCTTTTTCGTTGATTGGCTTGTCCTGCACAGATGCACCCCCTTCCAGCCGGGCCTCCGTCTGCACTCCCTGCGTCAGCGTGGCCTTGATCAGATCCGCCCTGTCGACTGCCTGAACCTTAGGACGGACCAAGTCTTCGTATTTCTGAAAAATACTGTTCCCACCCATGTCCATGTAAACCTTGTGCACGAACGCATCGTCAAACGATTTCGGGTTCAAACGAGCCGCAGCGCCAGACATTTCGTAAATGCCGTGTATGCCCGACTATCACGGGCGAATTAAATACGCCAACACCAGAGCTAAAACACACGCGGAAACCCCATAGAGACACACGCGAGCACACCAATGAACGCGAGCAAAGTTTATTCACTCGCAGAGATTGTAAAAGCCTCTAGCCATGCCGACTCTTTGGTACTGTCGGCAGGCTTGTCATCACAATCACCGGGCGGTGACGCGAGCTCACTCAGAGCCATCACGATCCTCGGCCCGCTTGGCCTTGAGTTCCTGTTCGATGTCGAACACCACCTTCCTCGCAGCCGTCAAGGCCTCCCCGTATTTCTCGAAAAAGGAAACAGGGAAGCGAGCATCGCTGGGGCGCGAGTACCATCCGTCAGACTGCTCCACCAGCCAATCGTCGTCATCAGGAAGGCGCCTCTGCTTCTTTGCACGAGGGGCTTTCTTGGACGATTCGAGCTCGCCCCCGGCTTCCGATTCAGAGACGGGAGCGGGGCGGCGCTTCCCAGAGCTCTTCCGTCTCTTCTGCGCTTCAGCCGGCTGCTCGTCGGGGTCCAGTTCAGTGTCTGCGTCAACGTCCGAAGGCGAAATGGCTCGGACACGGCTGCGTTTAGACTTTTTCTGGATCTCTGGAACAACAGACTTAGCAGCATCCTCGCCCTCTGCTTCTTTCCTGGCGTAATCGTCCTTGTCCTTGGATTGCTCGACGTCTTTCGGTGCGAGCTGCTCTTCGGACGCAGCAGCAGCGGGCCCAGCCACATGAGCGGCCCCGGAAGCCTGCGCTGGCGGATCCTGACCATGAATATGAAAATACTTCATCTGCGTACACTTGAGGAAAACGGCTTGGGACAGCGGTTCCAGGGACATCAGCTCCGGGAGTTTGTAACATTTTTTCCCCTTTGCGTCAATAATGTCACGGAAAATTGCCTGATGCACGAGACCAAGCGTCGAATTACTTTCCAACCCTTTGACTCTCGTGACGGCGTCATTCATGAGTTGCTGAGAATAATTTTCGGCCTTGGATAACATCTCCTCGGTCAGCTTACCGTTTGTATCCCGAAGGAAGCCTTCTTTCACGTAATTTTCCCAGATGGCCCTGAAGACTGGCTCTCTGATGTCGTTCTCTCGACGAAAGAACGTCTGGTTGAATTCGCTCGCGAAATTATCATACAAGTTGCGTAGGGATTTGGCCCTTGTATTGATGTAATTGAAGTATACTGCAACGGTAAGCATATTCCAATTAATGTTTGGAGTTCGTGCTGCAATCAAAACATTCTCAAAACTCTTGCGTCGATCCGCAATCACGTAACGAACCAGATCGAGATAACATGCAATCCATTTAGCAATGTACATCCTGCCCGTTTCTGTCACCGTGTAATCGACTTGTTTTGATGGATCGAAGACAATATCGTGCAGATTTCCGATATTTGTTCCTTGCCTCATCATATCTGCAATTTTGCGTGTGTATTCCTTGCCATCGTTAACAGGAAGCTGCCCAGAGGATGGTTGATGCGAGCAAGACAAGAGTTCCAAAGTAGTCGTCACATACTGTTCCATGATAGTCCTGACATCCCTGTGATTCATTTCAGTAACCTTTGTAAGGTATGCGTTGCAAAAATACTCCCAGAACTCGTGGGTGTTTTTCCAACTCTGAGCTGAGCGAATCTTTCGCAAGAAATAATCCTTTAGACCTTGCATAATCAGAGAGGGGGTTTCATCCTCGTTACTCCAACGGCAATCGCTGAAGTCCAGGCCTGGGGCATTATCAGGTGCCTCTCCCGGCCCGTCCTTAGCTGCTTCTACGTCTTCCCCGTCATCTTCGGTCTCCTCGGTTGCAGGGCTGTTCATGGCTTTCACGAAAAAAGGCGTCAGCACGAGAGCCCATAGGCCAGCTTGGCCGGCATCCATCATCAAAGGATGTGGATGCTTAAGCGATGAAAAATTCCAGCACATGTGGATTTTCTCATGTGAGGACGGTGCTTCGCTCACTAGTTTCCTTTGCAGGGCCGAAAACAGTTTCTGGTCGAAGTTACGGAAATTCTTCTTGCCCTTCGCCTGAATGATATTTCCGGCGTTTACATATTCGTGGACAAAAGGTCTGACGTCATCCTCGGTGATATCGTCCCCAAATTTCTCTTTGAGCAGCTCAAGTTGGTTCTTCATCGTCTGACCCACTTGATCGTACGAAATGCAGGCACCTAGGGCAGACTTGAATGAAACAAGACTTTCCTGGATGCGTGCATTTCTTTCCGTCTGCTTGACTCCGGCTTGTCGCTCAGTATCCATGTTGCCTGCGTCCACGGATGTTCCAGAAGCTGCAGCGGAGGCGTGGACAATCCTGTTAAAGTACAGTTTCAACGCCTGGCGTAATCTCTCCTTTTGTATTTCTGTCAAGACCAAGTTGGTGTTTCCAGCTCTCGCGAAATCTGCGTACTGCCACGCCTCATCCATCTCTTCCAGTGTTGCGTTTTCAGGAAGTTTCTTGACGTTCGCGATGATGCTTTGAAAAAACTCGTCTCCAAGAGCCCTGGTGTTGCCCGCACGAGAATACGTTTTGAGATCTCTCGTAGCAAAATACTTTTGCAGAAGCCTGGAAACGTGTTGGTCGTCAGAACGAAAATGGTCTGGCATGGAAGCAATCATCTGTCTGGTCGTGTCAAGAATCTCTTTCTTATTCTGGCACGTCCTCAGATCGCGTCCAAATTTGTTGCTGTGCTGAATCTTGGCTTCGGCGAGCTTTTCCGAGGAGGTAAGCGGGGGGGGATCCGCGTCGCTTGTAACGGCCCCCGCATGCTCTCCTGGATCAGCCGTTTCAGCCTGAGTCTCATCGTCGTCCTGCCCAGCCGCTTGTTGAGTTTCCCCCACCAAAATCTGGGCTGAAGGGCGCGGTGGGTCGAACGGCGCTAGCTCCAAACCTTTGGACTGCTCTCTCGCGTGCCGTTCTTCTTTCAGCGCACGATAGAAGGTTTTCCCGAACCTTGTCATGAGTTCGTCGATTTGAGAATTGGAGTATCTCAAGAGCACATTATTATCCTTGACAAAAGCGCCCCTGAATAAAGCGTCGTGTAGATGGCTTCTGTTCTGGCCGGCGAAGGTAGCCATAGTGACTATGTTCTGGAATTGTTCGTCACTATACGCATAGCACGATGCCTTGGGGTGCGCGCTCGCATTCACGAAATGGGCAATTTCCAGGTATTTTCTGATAAGCAGCAAACTGCCTGGCTTTTTCCTGTAAACTTTGCAACGGTCGTAAAGCCATTGCTGCAATTCGTGAAGTGTCATACGCTTCAGCTCGTCGTCTGATTTTGCAAAAAGATTTGCGGGGTCAAATTCGACACCGCTGGTTTCCATGATGGTGATGGTGATGATAAAGCAGGGAAGTCCGTGGCAAACGAGAAATCCAAGATGTCCTGCTCTCTAACCCGCAATTAAATACTGTCACCACAGGTGTAAAATCCCCGGGCCGGTACAGCACAAACCTGTCCGAGTCCAACCTTTCATGTTTGAGTAAGTCGTAGCAGCATCAAATCCGAGTTGCCGCGGACCGGGCCCGGCCAGTGAAACACGTGTCCTCCCGCATCGCGCCGTATCGAGCTAGCCACGCGGGATCATTCTTGTGCTCCTCCGTGGACACATTCCCGATGTGATGCCAGAGATTGCGTGAGTGCTCGTACACGACGGGCGCAGCGGAATCTTTCAAGTTCTGCTGGGGATGCGGAGCCCATCCCTCGACGAAGATGATGTCATGCGGGTGGGTGTACAGCCGGCTCAGGCAGGCCCGCGAGTAATCACTGACGCGTGGGACCGGGAAGGCCGTGGCGCACATGTTCGCCGAGAACTTGGCCATCCAAGTCGACCCGGTCGAGCTCAGGCCCGAAAGCATATCCAATGACTCGGACAGAGCGCCGGGGCAGGGCTCGCAGTCATCCTCGACCAATATCACCCACCCGGACGTCTCGCGCGCGCAGACATCCAGCGCCCCAACCACATCGAGAGTCCTCTGACGCACCTGACAGGAGGGCAGCCCCTCGACGTCGGGCGCGCCATCGCAGGCGGCCATCTTCCGGGCCGGCAGCCGGAACCCCTCGACTCTTGCACCGGTCAGCAGGCCTCTGTCCGCGGTCCATCCGTCCACATCGATCACGGCCAGTCCCACTCCGTCTCGCCCGAACACGTGCTGCTCCTGATACAGCCCGACGACGCGCTCCAGGTAGCTGACCCCGCCCGGCCGGCGCGCGGTCACCAGGCAAAACGTGTAGGCCCGCACCGCACCGGCCCGTCCCACCACTGCGGCCGCGTAAAGGGCAAGCAGGCCGAGCATATGGGCCAGTCCGGGCCGACTCCGCATGGGTTTGAACCCCGACCCGGTTCACTCTTGTATACTCGACGGCCGGCCGGCGCGCGCCGCACGTTTGCAACTGCCAGACTTCCAGGGCTCAACTTGACCTGAAACTTGGCCCAATAACACAGTTTTAGTCCAGCTTTCAGACGCACAAAACGGCACTTGAAACCGAGCACGACAACCGGGTCAAAATCCAAGCAGTGCCGCGCACGTGCGGGGGCGGCCGCGAGACTCGGAAAACCGGGTGCGCGGGCCGAACTCGACACACCCCGGGAACACAATCCCGGGTCAGTCCCGGTCATATTCCGTTCAAGACCCATCCGAGTTGGCCCATCCGATGGTGCACTACCGCTTCCGACATTTCCGGCCCGACTGGCCCCGCCGAGCAGCCCGGCCCAACCAAGCCCCCACTCGCCCGGCCCGAAGTGCTCGTGCATCCATTAATGGATTTTAAACTTTTCGACGAAAATAACTCGAATAAAAAGCGCGAGCCTGCGCGACTTTGCGAAAATTTCGTGCCATGCCAGGTGAACCACGATCTTGCATCGCTCGTATCTCCCTTGTTCCTTCGAGTTAGGACCTCAAACTTAGTGCGAATTGATCGTCCTGCTCTTGTACACAATCTGATAAACATTCGAACAACATTTTTTCGCAGGGAGCGATCAGGTTTTTCGCAGCTGTGCTCAGGTTTACATGCCCGGCGTCGAGCTTGTTCCGGGCGATTATCGCGTCGATGATCACGATTGGCAGTTTGTCAAGTGCATGAAGACAGGGCAGTGTTATCCTGTTCGCGATGGTGTGACCGATTTCTCGTTTGCTTATGCCGGTCTCAACGAACTCTTGCGCGAGCGGCATCCTGCTACTACATCCTCCGGCCGACCTCGCGGTTTCAGCGCCAAGAGCAAGATCCGCTTCCTCGGCGTCTACCTTTACGTCTGGGAAGGGCGAGGTGATTCCTTTTCTGTTTGCGAATCCGCGCGCTCGCTTCTCCTCTTCTCGATTCTGACATATCTTCCCGTCTCGGCGGTGCGCAGGCTTCGGCAACGACGACTTCACCTTGCCGCACGACATCCCCCGCCTTCTGCCGCATCAGCTCGCCATCGCTGGACCGCAGCCCGACGTCTACTCCCCCGATCTCGTCTTTCCGTACGAGAACGAGTGGTCCAAGCGCGGCCGCACCTGGATCAAGGGCGCGCCGGACGACCCTTACGCCGACCGCCCCTCCCCGCATCGTGCTCGCGCTGCCAAGCGCGGCCGCGAGTCCGCATCTTCTTCGTCGTCCTCGGCATTGGCCGGCGCCCCCGCTGCTTCTATCAAGCGGGCGCGCCGGTCCGATGCGCCGACTCCTGTGTCCCGCGCGGTCTCTCGCTTGCGCGCACGCCCGTCAGGAGCACCGCGCGCCGGTGTCAATGTTGAGGTTCCGATCGCGCACATGCAAGCAGCCAGGCGCGCACGAAAGAAGTCTGTCGCACGCGCAATCGCTGGTAACAGATCAGCTGGCAACAACACCAGAAGCAAGTTGTCCAAGTCACAGAGCAAGGGGTACATCTGCAAGCCTCCTCTCAAGAAGAACAACAAGGCTTCTGTACGGAAGACAGCCTCCGCGCGCGCCCAGCCACCAGCTTCTACGGGCGGGCGCGCGCAGCATCCGGCGGAGGGAGGGGACGGCTTCGGCGCGCGGCTTCTTGCACCTCAAGCTCCTCGCCCCTCCGGTGTGCTCTTTGATGCGCCCTTCACCGACGCTCGCTTCTTCCTGGTGAGCAGCATGAACTCGCGCGGCCGGGAGCTGCAGGGGGTGGTGGATGATCTGTATGATGCTCAAGTCATGCAGAATCCGGAGGAGGGCATTCGCATGTATCAGCGCTGGCTGAAGGCACTGTACGAGGGAGGGGATCGCGCGATCGCTCGCATCCGCCACGACTGGGGCGAACCTCCCCTGCCGCCCGACTATCCCCGAGCGCCGCCTCTTCCCTCGGCGCCCTCTCCTGTGAGGGCTGGTGGAGGGGTTGCTGTCATCACCGCCCAAGAGCGCGCCGAGTACGAGGCTCGCCGCGACGCCGCTCGCGAGGAGAGGCGGTCTGCTCGAGCTGCCGCAGCTCTCGTCGAGTCGGCTGGAGGAGGTGCCGCCTTGCCTCCCCCTGCTCCGGTGGCTGCGGTGGTGGAGGATCAGCAGCAGGCGGTACCTGAGGAGCGACCGGTCTATCCCAAGGGTGTTTGGGACGTTCCTGGTTTCAAGCGCGTGATGCAGGTCAGGCGAGCTCTGCCCTCCTTCGATGCGATGAGCGAGGTTGGGGATGATGATGATGATCAGCAAGGGTTAGGCATGGGTCTACGCACTGTGTTAGCCTCCCTCTTGCAAGTCCTGAAGGAGGCTGGGGGTCAGGAGGAGCGAGACGACGAGGACTCGGCCTCCTCCTCCATTGAGGAGCAGTTGGAGCAGACGGCACCTCCGCCCGCTGGCCCCGGTCAGCTTGCCGGTAGGTATCAGCCCTCGACTCCTGACTACTCCCCGCCCCGCTCGTGATTCGCTTACGGGCTGAATCGCGATTGCGGCCTTGCCATGCACCGCGCCAGCCGCGCAATGGGTGTGGTGGTGTGTCGTTAGTGAAACTCGCTTCTCTCCTCTCGGTTCTGGCACGGTTAGGGTATAAGTGTTTTTAATTCGGGCTTAGCGCCGTTGGTATGATGAGACCAACAGTGCAATGAGACAGCCCGCGCTGTGGCCTGGTAGATATCAGGCGGAGTGCTGTGAGCTGTTGTGATTCACGTGATGTCAGCTGAAGCCCCCCAAGTTGTGGCTGAATGCCAGAGCCGATGCACGGCCCTTTCAGGCGTCGTCCTGCGGCTCCTGCTTGACCGCCACAGCAACAGCAGCAGCTCCTCCAGCGCCTCCCTGGCCGATCTGCTGCTTGAGAGTGGTGTTTTCCTCCTGAAGTTCCTTGAACCTCTTCTGAAGATCCTGATGCTCCTGCATAAGCGCGTGAAACTCCGCCGCCTTGCCCTTGTTGAAGTCCTCGATCAGCTTCTTGTCAGCACGGCGCGCCATCTCAGAGCGGTTCACGGCCGCCGCCAACTGCACAGCCTGCTGCTCTTTCTGGGCAATCAGCTGATCCTTCTGCATGAGCTGCTGATCCTTCTGCATGAGCTGCTGATCCTTCTGCATGAGCTGCTGGTTCCTCTGCTCGAGCTCCTTCTTGTTGTTCATCAGGTCAGCCTCGAGTTTCACAACCTCGCCGCGCAGGCTGGACTCGTGGCGAGCGCTCTGGCTCACCGCGTGCTGGAGGGCGAGGCCGGCGTAATCCGCCAACTTCTTGTGCGACTCGGTGAGTTCGTCCTGAAGCTTCCTCTTTTCCGCCCCGAGCTTCTTGCAAGTCTCCTCAGACTCACGAAGATTCCCGGACGTCGTCTCCAAGACCGTCACCAGCTCGGCGTTGGTCCCGCGGAGGGCCTCCAGCTCCCTGGCCTGCCCGGCGTTGGCCTCGCCAAGAGACAACACTTCCCCGCGAAGGTCAGCGTTCTCCCTGGTGAGCGTCTCGATTTTGCCATCCTGCTCCAAGATGTGCTTCTTGCGATTGTACGCGAGATTCACTTGCATGTACCGTCCCGTCTTGAGCAAGTCCACCTTCTTCGAGTCACACCCACTCACAGCGTGAACCAGTGCCTCGTCCCGCACCAGAACAGCCTTGTGGAGCTCATCCTCCAAAGTCATGATCGTCTCCTTAGTCTCGGCATTCATATCCAGAGGATACTCTTTCAGAGGGAAACGGTCCGGGTGAACCAGAGCCTGGGGACCGCCCGCATCAGGTTTTTTGTCCTTGAGCTTTTCAAACTCACTGTACCAAGCAAAGCCCACTGGCCGCTGAAGCTCAGTGGTTTCGGGCGGGGCGCTCGACAAAGCAGACACGATGAAATTAATGGGGGCAGGTTGCTCAGACATCAGAGGGATCGTCTAATCAGTGCAAGGGAGTTACGCGCGCGCTTAAATATTCTCCACTCTCTTTTAAAGACCACGAGAAAAAAATAATGCACGTGTGAGACATTTAGCCGAAATAGCGCACGTGATTTAGGGGGGGGGGACAAAAATAATAATAGTTGTAACGGTTTAATGCACGCGAGTTTCATGATGCAGGCCTCGCACACAGCTCAGTTCCCCATGCTCATCTCAATGATGCGGTAGAGCGTCTCCTTGTCAATCAGCCTGAGAGGAGAGTTCTCACCCAGGCGAGGGTGGTGCCCCATTAGAGCAGGCAGGTATCCGTCCACAAGCCTCATCCAGATGGACTCAGTGTCAGGAAACCTAGCACTCAGATACGTTTCCCTTGAAAGATCGAACAGATAATTCGTCTGAACATGCAGGTTTGTGAACCTGAGCTCAGCCCATGGCACCCTCTCCTGCTCTGCCTCATTGAGTAACGGAAACAGAGTGTTCGGATCCCCAAGCGGGCCGTATGCAGTCGGGTAAGCATAGCACTGACCATTATGCACGAACATCTCGTCGAAATGAGAATGTTCGGGTTAATCACCACAGATTCGAGTTCTTTTAATATTGGGCCACACTGCCTGAATATGCTAGTCCCATTGGAATGCATGGACGCATGGCAACTGTTTTGTCAGCATTGTGTTTTCTATCATGCTCAGGGCGTCAACAGGATTTTTCTCCATGTGCTGTGAACCAGGTTGTGGGATAACGCGATGGGGAATCACGAAACGTGCTATGCCTCGTCCAGCAAGATAGCCAGCAAGTCGAACATCATCATGGAAGAAACACCCGGATGGCAGACCATTTGTAGAGAACACGTCATGCGCGAAGAATTTTTTGCGATACAGGATTCCCAGATACCCGTGCATCCATCCCTTACATCTAACCATATCATCAAATGGGAAACGCCAGAAACTATTCTCGTTGATAACATCCCACCATACAGTCGTCGGGAAAAAGACACGACTCATTGCCAGAATGGCGGGGACTTCCTCACAGCTGAATCCCACGGGTCCTGCACTGTTCGCCCGCAGTAGCAATTCAGAAACTAGCCACGGGGAATACACTACATCGTCATCTACACTGATGATGCACGAATCATCGTGCAAATCAGGCAGGGCGCGAAGAGTTCCCAATACTTTGCTTGCAGGGCCGTAGTCGGGGCCGGGTAGAACCCATAGGCGTCCCACCCTCTTGGATTCACACCAGAGACCGCCCAAGCCGGTACCGTTCCAGACGCAGGGTCCAAAAAAATGCGTGATATACCTGTACACGTCAAACGCTGAGACGTTTTGGGTTCTAGAGTTCAGGGTGATGTGCACTATAATCAAATCGGCTTGCCTCTTCTGATGCATAAGTGAAGTTAAGACAGGCTCTAGTTTGAATACCCTGGCTCCGAAAGTGGCCAACGAAAGAATAACCCCATGACAATTGCTGTGTTGTGAATCTAATCCCACGCTTCTGCTCACTGATGATGTTGCTAGATAAAGAACCAGAATCATTACAGGACTCAGCAATATCAATCGAGGTTTTATCAGGAAACCTCTGCGCCAATGCTGGTTGATCAGGGGAAAGGGGGAAATATGGTTTAACATTTTCAAGGCTCGCATGGTTTTATTAGAACACTTGTAATATCTATAAGCAAGTAAAGCCAGTATCCCATAACCAGGAGCTGTAAGAAACCACATTCAATCACTAATGTTGAGCCCCGCCAGCTCATACTTGCGCAGCGCGAGCCACGCGTCACACTCCTCGTTGTAGAGAACGTCGATGCGCGCGTTGAGCTTGTCAGTGTCCTTGAGCACATAATGTGTTAAAGAGTTATATTCGTGATAATCTAATTCCTTGCCAGCTTTCCTCTTGCGCTCGCACGCAAGGATAGCTTGCATAAAAAAAGTCTTGTTCTGGAACTTAACTGGAAGAGTTGGTTTTCCTGGATTGCTCGTTACAGCCCCCATAGTCTTGTACTCCTCCTTGATTTCGGAAATGCGCTTTTTTAGTTCAAACACCTTACGTTTAGCTGCTCTAGTGGCGGTATTTTCAATGGGTTTTTGAAATTCAACTAGTGCACCCGATCTATCTGAAACCATCATATGCACCCTTTGAAGCCCCAACACGTAGTTGGAATCAGCCTCACTCATGAACTCAATGAAAAGCTGCTTCTCTGGGGTAAGGCAGTTTCTCTCGTTTCTTTTGAAATTTTCTTCCATGAAAACAGAAACCACAGCAGCAGGGGGGGCCTGGTGATTAATTGCATGCAAAGAAAAGTAGTTTTGGAAAACACTTGCTGGAACGTACTGATAAAGCCCAACCACTTGAACAGTGCAGGCGTCTTCAGGCTGGTCCGTCAGCAAATCTTCAAGCGGGTCTTGGTGAGGACTTTCTTGTTTTATCTTGATGCGAGCCATCTCCACAAGCGATTCAGGACGGGCAGGATCAAACACAGGTTTTATTAACAGGCCAAAGCAAAAGCAGCACAATTCCCCCCGTGTATCCAAGATTATTTACTAAAACTCACATCAATCCAGCACTATTCAGGACTATTCAGGTTTATCTACGCATATTCACATCTATTCACGCTTATCCACATCCATCCATCACCACCCAACCATGATAATAACCCCCACCCCACCCTGCAATCCGAACGAAATCTCGAAATGGCACGCACGAAGCAGACCGCGCGCAAGTGCACGGGGGGCAAGGCGCCTCGCAGGGCGTTGGCCTCTAAGGCGGCGTTGAGGACGGCCCCAACCAACGGCCAACCCAAGAAAGTCCACCGTTACCGCCCAGGCACTGTGGCCCTGCGCGAGATCCGGCGCTACCAGAAAAACACGGAGCTCCTTATTCGCAAGCGCCCGTTCCAGCGCCTCGTTCGTGAGGTGGCGGCCCACTTTCACTCCGACCTCAAGTTCCAATCCTTCGCCATCCTCGCTCTGCAGGAGGCGTGCGAGGCCTACCTCGTGGGCCTGTTCGAGGACACCAACCTGTGCGCCATTCACGCCAAGCGCGTGACCATTATGCCCAAGGACATGCAGTTGGCCCGGCGCATCCGCGGGGAGCGCGCGTGAGCCTGAAAAATTATTATTGTCGGTGAATTTAATGAATGAATTCCCGCGTTCTGATCGAACTTAAAGCCAGAGGTGCTCGAGAATCACCCGATGTAAGGCTTACGCATACTCATCATCGTCCTCGGTCTCGTTGTCGCGCTTGCGCTTGCGTTCGAGAGCGTTGGCAGCGATGGTAAGGCTGTCATGGATTTTCTTCTCCTCCTTCTTGGCCTGGTCGTGGGCAGCTCCGGCCGCACGCAGCTGGTCCTGAAGAATGGCGACACGGCTGAGGGCGCGCGCGGTCTTCCCAGCAGCGACACCCAACTCAGCCGTGAGCCGCTCGAACTCCAGCTCCTCCTTGGACTTGTCAGCAGCAGCACCAGCACCAGCCCCATCGTCCTCACCACGAGGGGCGGGGATGGCGACAGGGCCAGCAGCGGACCCACCAGCGGCACCCTCCCCCTGAGGAACAGAGATGTACTTGGCAACAAGGGCTTTGGCCAAGTTGAGACACTGCCAATACCTCAAGATACCAGCAGGCTTGTCCAGAAAGATAATCTGGAAGTCAGTGTCCAAATTCTTGGGGCCATTGATGACCTTGCTGTGTATGTACCAATCGAATTCGATACCATCCATACGCTTCTTTCCGAGCGGCTTGCGCAAGGCAGGATCCTTATGATCGTCAAGCGCATTGTAAATGCCATCCAAAGTGTTAGCAAGGTACCGAACGGATGATTCATGAGCAGTACTCATGAGAACAGTGTTACGGAAGAGGTCAGTGTAAAACTGCATTTCTACTCAATAGAAAGGATGAGCGAACTGCACGCCCACACTTAAATACACACGCCAACACAGGGCAATGGCGGGCTTGGGGGTAAAGCAAGATTTTAATGATATTATCTCCCGAAAATACAGGAAATCAATCCAATCCCCCCCTCTAGCTCTGCTCACGAGACGCCACGTCGGACAGGGTGAAGAGATCGACCATTTCCTCGCGCCAAGCAGCGAGCCGCGCCTGGGTCTCGACCTTCACCCGAGCGCGCCAGACATTCACGAGCAGATCATACGCCCGCGGTCCGTGCGAACGCCCGTAATTGTACTCGGCCACCGCGAGCTTCTCGAAAGCCTCACGCACAGGCCGCACGTACTGCAGATCCGGATTCAGCCCAAGAGCCTCCAGCACGCCGGAGCGCTTCCACACCTGGTACATGCGAATGCGCTCGCTGTGCACACGAAAGCGAAATGCCCTGTCGTGAGCAGCGAGCACAGCGAATGCCCCGTTAGCGCGAGGTTCGATCGTCACAAGATTAGACCTCCTGCCCAGCTCCCGCCGCATTATGAAAATATCATCTGCTTCAATGACAGGACGAGAGACCACTTGGGCAGGCTCACGATCACGATCCGTCACAGCATCGGCCACATCAATGGGGGAGACCAGATCAAAGCAGCGATGAGCAGGAACTGCCTTCTTGTCGATCCATGACTGCAGGCGCTCGGGAAAGGTCATGAACTCGTTGCAGTAGTCGATATACGCCGCTTCAGCATCAGGCACATTCAACACAGTGTCAGCGATGAACAGCGCCTTCTGCCAGGCATCCGTCTTGGACGTGTAGTTGTTGACATAACGAGAAACATCAGGGTGCTCAGGGTTGTACAGCACCCACGAGATATCCCCGACCTCTTGAGAATGGAACAGCATTGGCGTGGCAGATGTCTTGTGTGATGTCGTGTTCACGCGCTTCTCCGTGTTATATTCAATCGTGTGCCGAAAATAGATCAGTTATTCACGTCTATTCACGTTTATTCAGGGTTATTTACGTTTATTCGGGATTATTATGGCAGTCTTTTTTCATGCGAAATAGCATGGGCCAAACTCTGATACTAGTCTTCAACACATAAAATCAATAGGATGGCAGAAATCACCATCCGTACGCTTGCTGCCAAGCTCGACTGTATAGACGAGAAACTGAACTCCTTCAAAGTATTATTTCGTATAAAGCTTGCCGAAGACCACAATCACAAAACAGATGAACTATTATCTGACACTATTTTTCGTTTTTCTCTGTCAAATACTAGCATCTATCCTGCTATGCGCGATCATCTCCCTGTATCTTTACATAACAACTTTCCACTTTCCTTGCGGCCCCACATGGATCTTCATTCTCTTATCCCTGATAGTGCTCGATCTTCTTGTCCTTATCCCCTATTTGTCACTCTCAACTATATCATAAAATATTCATGAACAATCACACCCCAATCGCGCCATTCGCGGATCAGCCCATCAACCGCGCCATCATGTTGTTGGCCCAACTCGCCGCGTCGAGGAGACCAACGCGAAGGTCGAGCCCTTCGAGCGCCCCCTGGCCCAACAAATACCCATAGCTGGAGCGGATACGCTTGATGTGCTCAGCATAACGGGCGTGGCTTGCGGTGTCATCAAGCGGCGTCTGGGCCACCAAGGCCACATATTGGGCAAGGGCCATTTCCATATGCCCCGTCTGCATCACGACAGCTTCTACGCGCAGCATCTGAACGTGGCAGGCTTTGGGCGTGAAAAACACACGTATATTTTCTTTTATGCACGTGAAAGGCCAACTGTAGATTTTTTTTGTGAAGGGTCATTTATAATTATTTTAAAACTTTCAAATTCGCACTAGGAATTTTAAAAATTACACGCCTTTTCAAATGAAGAGTCACATTCTATTTCAGGAAATAATGGGGGTAAAAGCAAGAAAAGTCAAGGTCCACTATCTCGGAACCACATTTTGAGTATTTAAATCGATACTTGGAAATACATGAAATCCTTGTCTTTTTGAGGTTAGGATGAGCGCAGCAGGCGGTTCAGCAGACTCTAGCAACGCTGCAGGAGGCAGTGCACAGCCAAATGATTACGATTTGTTGCTGAGCATTTGCAACCGTTTGAAAGAGAGATTTATGCTACAAGGAAGCCTGCCCATGACCATTGAACGTGATTCCACTGGATTCAAGTTAACAATTGCAACCCCGAAGGAAGCGTTGATGGTGCACGTTTCTTGCTGCTGTTTCCAGATGCAGGTGCGGATTCAGATGCCCAAGCCTGCATCTTCACTCTCGGCCATGTACAGCCGTTTTCAGGCGGAATTCAGGAGGCTGCATGCGGGGCACACTCCCGTTACTGATATAACCAACAAACAGACCTCCTTGATTTTCATGTTCAAGCCCCCCCAAGAAGCACGAGATCGCGGGAATGTGCATTGGCTCAGGGATCATATGCGCACCCTCTTGACATGTGCAATGTTGGCTGCATGGCACGAGGATTTGCAGCTCTACACAGGGGTTGCGCTCGGATGCTACGATTATAATTCGGTTTACGCGTTGGGGCAAGATGCAGGCGGCCAAGGTGATGGGCTCGACCAGGCAAGCCGTGAGCGCCAAGCGAGACTGAGGGAGGCGGGCTCTAGCCGAATCGTCGATATCCCCGCCTCCGCTCCTTTAATGGCACAGGTTCGCCCAAGAGAGTCTGGAGCTGCAGAGGATCTACGAGCTGTGCGCCCGAGGGTGCATGCTCACCACTTTGATGCCAGCCAGCTGGTGAACAACATGGCTCCAGCGCGTGCACCGGTCGTAGCAGTGGTGCCGCTGTCCGAGGCAGAGCTTCACGCATTGGTCCCTGCCGAACCCGCCGCTGGTGGTGCAGGAGCAGACCGCGTGCAGCAGCAGCAGGGGTTGGACGCAGAGCTCGATGAGGTCTTGCGCCCTCGAGTTTCTGAAGCTGGAGCAAGAGCGGTTATCTGTCTCAAGGCTGAAGTTCCAGGACGCAAGACATCGTTGGTTGAAGGTTGGATTCACATGTCAGAACACGAACGAAGCAACATTTCAGGCATTTTAAATTTTAAATTCAGTACCTGCACCACTTTGGAGAGTTGCTGGCAAACATTTCTCAGTATCAGGAAACTTGATCTTCAGATGTACAGCGGTCATGAGTATCATTCCCGACAGAAAATGAGATGGGACTATATGTTGATCCGCATGAACACCTTGTGGGAACAAGCAAAGAACTCAGATGAATTGGAGAAACTACGCTTCCATAAGAATCCCATTGAAGTGGAGGCACAGGTAAACGGTGCACTGAAACAGCTAAACAAACTTGACAATCATCTCAGGCTTGCAGATTTGTGTGAGGAGATATTCGAGAAGATTCTCTTTTCACCTTCACGGGATTTTCGTTTACGCAGTGAGTTCTTTCACTCGATCAGCAAGAAATTGCAGCCCGACATGTTGACATTGATTCTGCGTGAAGAGGAATTTATGGAACGTCAGGCGATTTTCTCTCTCATTGATCTGCACACGAAAAAGATGGAGACGATGTGCAAGAATTTGAGCGAGGGAGTCGACGTGAGACAGCCGGATGGGACAATTGTCAGGATGCCTCACAAGATAACTTTCCAGTATCAGAAGGAGGATAATGGATCGAGATTCTCTCTTGATATTCAGCCAATGTTCCCGAATATTCAGTTTTCCGTGAGGCTGTTGAGAGATTACAGTGTCGTATTCGAGGTAAATCAGGCACAGACCTTGCGTGAGGTGGAGAAGCTGCGCGACACTTGCCTGCTGTTTCTGCAACGTGAGATTCATCGCCTCGTGTCTCAAAACTTGGAGATCCACTCAAAGAGCACAGACACGATTCTGACTTGGTTTATCAATCGCAAGACGGGGTTTTACGCGACAGCCAATATCCTGCAGTCTCTCCTGGTCACGTTCGTCGCACACTTCCTGCGTGAAGAGCGTCATGAAATTCGCTTCGATGCCCCACCTGTCGCCCAGCACGAGTTAGACTTGCCCAATGACGTGAAGGATATTCTCGCTCGGGGCAGGGCGGCCAACGATCAGCCCGCTCCGATCGGGGAGGGAGGACCCGGCGTCTGAACCGGCGGGATGGTGTCCACCGCATTGTGCAGGACCAGCCCTCCGCTCTCAGGACGACGGCCTCTTGCTCGCCCACCTCAGGGTGGCGCGTTAGTGGGGCGTGAACTCATTTCCGAGTGCGCGCGCAAAGAATAAACACAAACTTTACCAAAGTCGCTCTTGCTCCTGTTGTGTCTCAATACGCGATTTTGAGGGTGTGTCCTATTATAGGATGATCAGGGTCCGCGCGAATGCGAGGAGAACTGCCGTCCGTGCATGCAACACAGGATGTCCGAGATTACGATAGTGCCACACGGGAAATCCGACAGTCAGGAATCGCACCATCTTCAACGCGAGGAGGAGGAGGAGAACAACAGCAGGCGCTACCCCGCGTGTGTCTCGTCCATTCAGGCGCACTCGAGCACAGGCACTGGAGGGTACAAGGTGAAGCGGGTTCTGTACCACCACGCCAACTTCATGCCGAGGAAAAACAGGGCCAGAGGGGAGGGGGTTTACTACAACTACTACGAGAGCAGGAGCCATCATGACAGGATCAAGGTGTGCAGGGCTACCTGCGTCGCTTTTCTGGGGCTCGCGGCGGTGTTCCTGATACTATGGCTCGTCTCCGCGGGCAAGGCAGGGGTGGCACAGGAGGAGGGCGAGGGGGGGTAATTCACTCTTTCTTGTTAATAATGTGAAACCGTGTCTCGGGCATATGTCCTGTGACACTAGCAGGGCCATGCGTGATGTTGTGCATGCGACTTCCAGTCCTACCCCTCCACTCCAAAAGTTTTCAAGAAAGTTAGACCGTGGGATGAGGGGTCGGGTAGTTGGAGGGGATGATCTGGAGTGGACATGCATGGGTCGAAAAAATCAAATATACGTAAATAAACATAATTCAACAAATCACTGGAGCTGCTCCGGAGTGAGGGGGGATTCTAGACAGTCTATTATTAAAGCGCGAACAGCAGGGTGTGAGCCATCGAAGAACAGGGATATATGTCTGACAATGAACAGCATGGCAGCCCAAAGAAGAAAGGGACCTTGCAATTCCGCTCGTCAGGGCCCATGGTCCTGCCCGACTACACTCCCGCAGAACTGAGCCGAATCAGGGCGGTCGTGTCCATGCCCAGATCCAAGATAAAGTACGTGGCCCTGTGCAAGTGCAACGACGGGAATTTGCTGGTGTTTGCTCAGGCCAACGACAAGCTCAGCGTCAAGGCATGGCGCAGGTGCTATCCGGGGGATGGGAGGGAGGGGTACGTGAATATTCACTAATGATAGTTTTTGCTCCTGTTTGTGGCAGGTTTCTCGGGAATCGTATACAGCACGTGGGGCCGTGCATGAACTGCATTGAAGGGATCAAGCGATGCCAGGGTTACGAGTTGGACCAGGACACGGGGGGGTACACCAGGCTCGTCCAGGGGGTGACAGACCCGGCTGTGCAGTGCGAGGAGTTCGGGCAAACAGGATGGTCCAAGCTCATTGAACTGAACAATCAGGCAGAACTGGTGGCTACGAACAAGTTTTTCGCTGCTCAAAAACAGGCGGAGATGGATATAGGCAAACGCTACATCACATCAGAGAGCGTCAAAAAGATGATTCTCGAGGGCCTTCATTGCAGGACAATAGAATGGATGTTGGACGCGTTTCAAGCCTCGCAGCGAGCAGCCACCAACGCAATTCTAGAATTTTACGGGCTCAGGCCCAGTCTCACGTGAATAAATCTAGCAAATTACCGAGGTTCTTGATGTTGAAAATTTCTCGATTTTTGAACATTTTTGATTTATGTATAATTATGTATATATGACTTTCAGTCCTACCCCCCTCCACTCCAAAAGTTTTCGAGAAAGCTAGACTGGTCAAGAGGGGGTCGGGTAGTAGACTGACATATCTGGAGTGGACAGGGGGGGGGGCTGAAATTTTTTCGAATATATGTAAATGCGCATAATTGCATGGCTGGTCACGTGACCCTGTTATTATTATTATTTTGGGCCAGAACGGTTTGAATGGATTTGAGGGGGATGGCTTTATAAACCCTGATTCTTCGGCGCACCGTGTGCATTTTCCCGTCACATGTCGGATGAGCAGCAGCAGATTGGGCTGACTTTGGAGCATTTGATGAGCGGCCTGTTCCTGGGCGAGGAGGCGGCGAGCCTTGGGCTTCAACACCGGTTCGATTGGGGGTGCGAGCGTGTTGTCAAGGTGGTGGAGGGGAAGGCGCTCGAGTACAATTGCAACTGCAGGAACGAGCCAGAGGAGCGGGCAGAGACGGAGGGGTATGACTCGGATAATGATGACGATGATGATGAGCTGGAGCCCGCCGACCGCTGGCACAAGTGCCTGGATGCCGTGCGAGCCGAGTGGGAGCTGTGGAAGAGCGAGTGCCCGTCTCTGTATCCATGGCACAGGAGACCCGGGAACGAGGCGGATAACAGGCTGCATCTCGAGGATGTGCTGGTCCGTTTGGGCGACACGTGGCGCGCCCGGGATTACCTGCTCGGGTTGCTCATGGCGGACAGGGAGGACGAGGAGGGTGGGGATTGCGGGAGTGGTTGCTCCAGGGTCATCACGAGCCAGGAGTGCGACCTGCGCCCCATGGCCCTGTTCATGCTGGCGGTCGTGCGCGCTGAGGAGCTCGAGGCAGAGGCCCTGAGGGTGACCAGGGCGGTGCGGGCGAGGTACGGGGATGCTGGCCTGCCCGTTGGACTTGAAGGATTGCTTGGGGGACAGCGCTCCCTGCTCTGGTGGATGCGGGAGACTGGCAGTTCTGCCGCGATGACTGCAGTGGAGGAGTGAGAGTTTCTCTGTTTTTGGGAGGATCTGGGGTCTATTTAAAGCGGTGAGATATGGCACGGCATTCCATCCATTTCATGTCTTTGAAGGTTGACGATTACGACAAGTTTTTGAACGACGGGAGGATTAAGAGTGCCTTCCGGGTCCTGTACTCCGAAGAGAAAGCGGCAAAGAGGCTGGAGGATGAGGATGATAAGCAGGATGTTCGTTTCCATTCTCGCAGGGACTTTGTCAAAATTATTCTCGAGGAGGTCGAGAAAGGCACCGGATCTTCTTCTGCTGCTGGTGGTGCGGCGGCTGGTGGTGCCGGGCCCGGACCTGCTCCCAAGGCTGACGAGGGGCCGAAACAGAAGCGCGCTCGCAAGTCTCGCTCTGTTCCCGGTGGCGTCCAGCTCGTCGGAGGAGGGGAATTGCACATGCCGGTGGCGGGACCGGTCCCGGCTTCTGCCGTGGTCCTTGTGGCTCCGGCTCCGGCTCCTGTGGCTGTGGCTCCGGCTCCGGCTCCTGTGGCTGTGGCTGTGGCTCCGGCTCCTGTGGCTGTGGCTCGTGCCCGTGTGGCTCGTGCCCCTTCTCCCGACATCATCGTGATCGATGACTAGAGGGAGTATGGTTGGAGCACGATGATAATCACTCTTTGCCGCATCTTGCCTGCGATTCATGCCACACACCGCCGTGATTTCAGCCAGCGCTGAGTGGCGATGGAATAAAGAGCAAACTTAAGCTACTCTTGTGTTGTCTGTGATATCACTCGCGGCCAGACTGCGTTTTCCAGCGCGATTGTCGAGTATTTAAACGCGAATACAAGGGATTAGTATACTGTTCGTCCCATGTTCGGCGGAACTGATCTTTACACCAGCGACGAGGCCGTCAAGAAGGCCTTTCTCAAACTTGAGTGCGCCAACGAACGCCCGTTCGGGTTCGGCACGGCTCGTGTGGAGTTTATGCAGGACATCATGCGCGAGGTGGAGAACGGTGAGGCGCTGTTCGGGGACATCAGTCTCCTGCTGCGGGATCGCCAGGTGCAGGAGGGGTTCAAGGAGCTGGCCGAGCTCGAGAAGCGGCTTTTCAAGGACCCCACCCACAGCAAGATCTATCTCAGGGACATGCTGGACATGGCCCGCGAAACCTTCCTCAAGACGATCAGCGATGCCGTGGAGGCAGGGGTCGGCCGTGGCGTGCCTCGCCAGTCGCCTTTGAAGGGCAAGGCTGTCAGGGCCCAAGTGAAGAAAAGTGCCGGTGTGCCGGTGGTGGTCGCGCAGTTGCTCGACGATCATGAGTACCAGTTTGTGGACCGGAGCACCATCGTGGTGGTTCCAGTCCTCACAGACAAGGATTTCAATGATTGGAAGAAGGGCCTGCTGTCCCCTGCCCGCGCTGGGCCTGCCCCCGCTGCTGACAAGGGGGTTGAGCCTGTCGTCGAGCAGGAGGAGGCTGAGGCCCCGGAGCCTGTCGTCGAGCAGGAGGAGGCTGAGGCTCAGGAGCCTGCTCCAGCTTCGGCTGGGAAGAGCAAGAGGAAGAGGGCCAGGAAGAACAACAAGGCCCCTCCTGCAGCTGCCCCTGTCGAGCAGGAGGAGGCTGAGGCCCCGGAGCCTGTTGTCGAGCAGGCTGGAGCTGCTGCTGCAAATGATGATGAAGACGTGATCATCATGGACGATGTCATCGTGCTTGATTGATTCACGACAACAAATCGGCTGTTTTGAGATAATAGCTCGCGCGCGCTTGTGATTCACGAGCGTTTCGAAATAAACAGCATTAACCACGAAATGGTTCTTGGTTGTCTTTTACTTTTCAGGGGATTTCAATGGTACTCTCCCCACTTCCCACACTCTCGCCCGAGAGCGAGGCCGGGGGCGAGAAGTAGGCGCGCAGAGCCTTGACGAGGATGGGCCTGTCCCTCGCCGTGTAGGAGTTGACCTGGGTGACCCGACCCTCGCAGAGCTGGTCGTGCTTCGGCGGGGCCTGGCCGCGCTGCTGCAGGTAGCGCTTCTTGATGTCGATCCCGATGCGCTTGGCGTCCGCGCTCGTCAGCTTGTAGCCCAGTTCCTGTGCCACGCTCGAGATGGAGATGGGCGCGTTGTCGTTGGAGTCTGTGATCATTTTGGAGGATCCTGCGTTGACATTGAGAATTGTATTCTGCAGGGTGTCCTGGATCATCAAGCGAGTCCTGTCGTCTAAATTGCAGCGAGATGGGTCACGGATGCGCTCCAGTTCAGCGGTTGTGGACAGGATGCGGTTCTGGGTCATGCCCTTGATCTCCTCCTCAAGTTTGAGCAGCTCCAGCTCCTCACGCCTGCGCTTGAGCCCCACGAGTTGTTCATCCATGGCAGATATTCCCAGGGATTCGCGAGCCATCTGCGCGACGGGCGAGCTGGAGGTGCTGTTGGCCTGGATCTCGGCGTGAAGGGTCTCGTCGCCCGCCATGTAGCGCCGGAGGATGTTTGCGAATTGGACCCGAGTTTCTTTGGCTGTTGATCCTGGAAGCACCATGACCAGCTCCAGAGCGTGTTCAAATGATACTAGTTTGGTCTTGGAGTTACCAGAGCCTCCAGTATTTCTTTCGATCATTTTGATCGATGAAAATTTTTCATCAGAAAGGCGTCTTAAAGCGAGTCCAGCCTGGTCTCTTGCAAGTCCAGTCATGACCATAACCAGATCCACAGCGTAAATCATGTGGTCATGGGTCACGCGCACGGTGGCATCTCGCCCATGAATGATCTCGGCGAATGAGATGTTGGAGGGCACATGCTTGGAGCAGGACATGGATACTGTCTTGTTTGAAGCAGAGAAGTATTGGCGGGGGTGCTTGTGCTAGATAGATCACTTTTTTAGAAACAAACCATAGGTGGGCGAGCGGGCTATAGACTGCTGCTGCTGCCACGAGACCTCACTAATAACACAAATAGAATACAGGTCACATCCCCTTTACACAGGATATTTCGGGAATATCCGTGTTATTAAAGCAGCAGCAAAAAGAGGGCGCAAGAACATTTTCTGACAAAG
>JACCEA012306487.1_pt1 | contig 96859 bp, 83 predicted proteins | sample 7449851 | NCBI WGS metagenome assembly JACCEA01 (sample SAMN15323453, study PRJNA562643) | freshwater metagenome | isolation source: river surface water | place: USA:Blue River Watershed | collected 2017-08-18 | reverse complement strand
TTTAGATTGATTAATATTTTGATGAGATTGTGTTAGTTCACGTAAATTAACTTTACGATTATCCCGTCCATTTCTACTAATATGGTCAATAGTATGGTGTTGACCTTTTCCATTAAAAGTTAACTTGTCCATCACATAATTATGAAGATATAACTGTTTACGAGATTCATCTTCTCCATATGTTGAATTAGAAATATAACCACCATCCGACATATAGTGCCAAGACTTGTGAATTAAGTCTTTGTAAAATTCTACACTTTGATAATCTGTTACAAACAAAATATCATCATCCTTAAATGGACAATAGCAAACAATATATTTGGATCCTGCATACTGCACAACTTGATGATTAATTTCTTTTGTAGTTGATGCGGGAACAATAGTTTTAAATTTTCCTGGAATGACTGTTTGTGTTACAACCTTTTTACTTATTACTTTACGTACTGGAGCTTGAATTGTTTCAATAACAGCTTTTGTTTTCTTGACATTAATGTGAGTTGGAATTCGTGACTTTTCTTCTGACATTTTATATATACTTATATGTATAAAATATCCTTTAAATAACTTTAAGATTCAATTTTTATTCAAAAACAGTAAAATAAAAATGTATGGCAAATTAGTTTGACCACTATTTTTAGTTACTGTAGGCTAAGCCAGCCATGCCACTCATAATTCTGAGTACGTTGTAGTTGGTGGCATAAATGTTGCACTTGGCATCAGATGCAACACTGACAGTCCAAGAAGCAATACTAGTTGCGGTAGCATATGATACAGAAGAGATGAAATCAATGTTAAGAGTAGCGTTATCAATTCTGGACATGTTGCAAGTTCCGGAAGGTTGGTGTTCTTCGGGGTTGAGGGCGAAAGAGAACATGTTAAGACCATCGCAAGGGGTATTGGAGTGGCATTGCCAAGGCATTACGTAGTTAAAGTAGTTGCCATCTCTCTTGGACATTCTTTCTTGACCGTTAAGTTGGAGAAGAACAGCTTCAACGGGGTTAACAGTTCTGTTAAGGAAGACACCATAGTTATCCCATTGTCTAACAATAATATCTTGGTCAGCAGCACCATCACCAGTATTAGCTCTGTTACCAGTGAAACCAAGACCAGCTTTAATTTCGTCAACAGTTGCAGAAATGAACCAATCAGGAAGAGGGGTTCCGAGAACAACAAGGTTATCAACATCATTTCCAGAAACATCAGATCCAGAAACATCAGGACCAGCAACTCTGGCAGCAGCAAGAGCATCAGCCCAAGATCCAGTTAAAGCACCCTTGGTATAAACACCATTAGTAAGAGTACCCCAGGCAAGAGCAGCTCTCTTGGTGGCTTGGACTCTCATGGCTTCCCAATCCTTGGGGTTCCAGGCAAGGAATTTATTAGAGCCGTTGGTATTAAGGTATTTGTTTTGTTGGATGTTCCAGTATAAAGCCTTGCAAGGGTGGTTGTAACTAAGTCTGAACTTGGCGTTCTTGGAAGTAACAGATTCAGCACCAGTAAATTGAACTTGTTCAATGAGGTATTCGTGGGAAGCTTGGGCGAATTTCTTTCTTTCTTCAGAATCAAGGTAAACATAGTCAACGAAGAGAGAGCATGAAACCATAGAAGCAGAAGCAGAAGCAGTGGCAGCAGTACCACAAAGAAGTTGGTTAACAGGTTGGAATTCAATTTCAACTCTGGTATCGTGGTATTGGGTAGCGATTAAAGGAAGGGCAAGACCATCGTTTCTGCAGCAGAAAAAGTAAAGGGGAATGTAAAGGGTAGCTTGAGCAGTACCAACAGTGGAGCAAGTAAGTTCCTTGGTGTTGCCAATCATAATATCATAACCTCTATCGTGGGCGAATTTTCTGGCAAGTTCATACCAGACGTTCATCCAATCACCATAGTGTTTATCAATGGGGGTACCGCCGATGTTGAGTTCAGCAGTCTTGATCATAGCGTGACCAACCTTGGGGGTCCAAGAGAGACCAGCAGAAAGAGCAGGGAGAACAACTCTTAAGAACATCTTGGTGATAAGATCACCATTTCTTTGAATTTGGCATACAACCTTCTTTCCGAAATCACCAGTTCCGTTAAAAACTTGTTCGATGGATTCGACAGCAAAGTTGGTATGTCTTCTATATACGACTTTCCAGAAAGTAATTTGAGGGTTTCCAGTTAGGTAAACATCTTGTGCACCATAAGCGACTAATTGCATTAAACCTCCAGCCATTTTATATATATAATATAATAGAGAAAATTTTTTTTCATAATTAAAACGCCAATTATTTTTTTAAAAAATTAATCTTATAATATTTTTTTACAATAAATTTATTTAAAGTTTATAAAATACATTTGTTTATCGATACTTCCCAATGTCTAATTTTAAAGAAAAAAATATAAAATATTCCACTTTTTGCCAAAATGTTTTGAAAGAATCAGCCATTGTACATGGCACTTTAGATGCAAAACATAATGAAATTATGAAAGACTTCGCAAAAAAGAAAAAAACACTTCCTAAACTTACTGAAAAATTAGCTGAAGTAAAACAAATTCTTAATAAATTAAATGACCCTGATAATTATAAAGCTGAGTTAACTGCCAAGCTTAAAGAACTTGAAACAAATAAAAAAGCCTCAAAGAAAAATAAGAAAAATCAAATTGAAGATATTATTGGAAAGCCTGATTTAGAAGTTAATGACGAAATTCAAGAAGAAAATGTTTCACAAACAATTAAAGATTTAAAAGAACGCGTTAAAATGCTAGATGATTTTTTCTTAATTAATAAATTAAAAAATACTTTAGTTGATCAGTTAAATGAATTAGAACAAGAAATTCAAAAATTAGAAGAAAATGAAGATGAATTAACTTACTTATTAGATACTGCCGATATTCTTTTTAAGTACTATGATAGTTCTGTAAAAGAAACAAAAAAAACTAATGTTCCAACTGATCTTCAAGATTTTTTTGTGAAAATTAAAGAAACAAAGAAATCTAATGATGATGATAAATATAATTTATTTAATAAATATATGAAAATAACTGCTGGATCTGAACTTAAAAAAAAATCACTTGTCCATATTAGAACTTGTGATAAATGTAAAATTGAAAAAACACTCCATTTACAAGATGGGTATTTAACATGTACTGGTTGTGGAGATTCTGAACCAATTCAAATGGATTCTGATAAACCAAATTTTAAAGATCAAACAATAGAATCAAAACCAAATGGATATAAGCGAATGAATCATTTTTCCGAGTTGTTAAATCAATGTCAAGGTAAAGAATCAACTGATATTCAACCTGAAATTTTTGAACGAATTATTAATGAATTAAATGTTATGAAAATAACTGATTTGTCTAAACTTGACAACAAAATTATGAGAAGTATTTTAAAAAATTTAAATCTAAATTCATACTATGAACATATTCCATATATTATAAATAAGTTAAATGGTATACCTCCACCCACAATGTCAAGAGAACTTGAAGAAAAAGTAAGATCAATGTTTAAAGAAGTTCAAGAAGCTTGGATTGCTGGGAAAAAAAGTACTAGAAAAAACTTCTTAAACAATAATTTCGTATTTCATAAAATTTTTGAGCTATTAGAAGAAGACACATTTCTACAATATTTTCCTTATCTTAAATCTAGAGATAAACTACAAGAACATGATGATGAATGGAAAAAGATCTGTGAATATAATAGATGGGAGTTTATTTCCTCTTTATAAATAAAGAGGCATACATCTTGTTTAAGAACTTTTTTCTTGTTTAATAATATAAGAAGGAGCATATTGATCTAATGCAGCAAAAGTGGAAACACCAATTAAACTAATAGCAATTCTATCATAAAGTTCAACTTTAGATTTAGTAATCCAAGTAATTGTCATAAAAAGGATAGCAATAAAAATGGCATATTTGATAAGTTTTTTCCCAATATTCATAATTAATATTTGGAAAGAAATTAATTTAATTTAATACTTAAAAATACTTATATTATTATAATGTAATGACAGGAAGTCTTTTACAGATAGTATCAACAGATTTAAAAGATGCATTTTTAACAATTGATCCACAAATTACATTTTTTAAGATTGTATATTTAAGACATACACCTTTTGCAATAGATTTAATAGAAGAATCATTTAATTTAATACCTAATTTTGGAGAAGAAGGGTTTTGTCAACTTAGTAAATTAGGTGATATGGTTTCAAGTATTTTTTTAAAAATTGAACTACCAAGTGTTCAAATATCTAATGATCCAGATAGTAATTTAATTGAAACAAATGAAAATACAATTATAGAATATCATGATGGTGATTTAACTGCAGGAGCTCATGTTTTAGACTATAATGCAAAAATTTTAGGATTTAAAGTGTTTTCAGCATCTGCAATGGTTTATTGGAGACAAATTTATCAATTAGCAACAAATACAACTTCTAATTATAATACAATTATCAAACTAATTAATTCAATTTTAGCATCACAAAATGATACTTTTAATATTTATTCAACAAATGTAAATAGATTTACAAGTACATCATATTTTATTGAAACCTTAAAACTAACATATAATTTTGATTTATTAGATTATATTTTAACAGAATTTAGTGATTATGCAGATTCAGTCTATAATTCTGCTTTAAATATTGAATATAAAAATGCTTTAAAAAATTATTTGTTAAACTATTTGGATAACCAAAAATACTATATGCAATATCTAATAACTAGTAGAGATTTATTTGTTAAAGTTTCACAAATAGACACATCCCCATACTATTATTTTGCATGGGTTAAAAAATTAGCTTTTGCTTTAATTAATACATTATCATTTGAAATAAATGGACAAGAAGTAGATCGTGTTACTGGAGATATTTTATCCACATGGTATGAACTATCAACACCATTAGAAAAGGTTGGAATTTTAAATGAATTAATAGGAAATATAGATATAATGACAAATTATGGTTCAGATTTAAAACCATCTTATACATTAATTGTTCCAATACCATTTTGGTTTTGTAAATATAAGTCACAAGCTCTTCCATGTGTAGGATTAAAATTTAGTGATTTAATTGTTAAGTTAAGATTTAATGAATTAACAGAATGTTGTTATTTTGAACCTTATGAGTTAAATACATATTCATCTAATGTTAATATAAATGATTTAATTAAAATATCAAATGTATCACTTTTAGTTGAATATATACATTTGGGAGATACAGAAAGAAATAAATTTGGTAGTTTTACTATTGAAACTTTAATTGAACAACATAAAATAATTGAATTTAATGATATTATAACTCAAAATTCTTTACTACCACTTGATTTTGTTAATCCTGTTAGAGAAATAATATGGACTATACAAAAAAAATCACATGTTAAAGATTTAAAACTTAAATTTGATTATTCAACTGATGAATATTATTATGGTGAGATTAATGATAAGAATAGTGATGGATTTTTAATTGTTTCACTAGATATTGGGATAACAATAACTGACTTTCAAAATTATGTTGGTGGAACATTAGAAATAATTAATTCCAAATATTATTCTTCAACATATACAATTATTGAAGCTGGTTTAATTTTTTTTGTTATTAATGATACTAATTTAATTTATTCAGATAAATTTATAATTAGAATTAGAAAAGCAAAAAGATCAAATAAATATATAAATAGACAGACAATCCAAATATATGGTAATGATATAGTATCTTTAAGAGATGCAGAGTATTTTTCTGTAGTCCAACAATTTCAAACACATACAAATATAAATCCAGATATTTATACATATTCTTTCGCTTTAAATTCAGAACTATTTCAACCTAGTGGTACACTAAATTTTTCTGTAATTGATAGTAAAAATCTTTTAATTGAACTTGATATATTAACATATAATAAACTTAATAATAGTAGTGACTCATTTATTGTTAAAATTATTTCAAGGTCACATAATATGTTAAAAATAGAAAATGGCCAAGGAAAGACACAATTTGGTTTGTAAAATTAAATTAAAATAATAAATATTTTGAATTTAATTTTATATATAAAGTTATCTTTGTTATTTTATAGTAAAAAATGGCAGGCGGATTAATCCAACTTATGTCATATGGTTATGCAGATAAAGTTTTAATAGGAGATCCACAAATAACATTTTTTAAAAAGGTATATCATAAACATTCGCTATTTGCAATACAAGACCATGAGATACTAGCTGAGGCTGATATTAATTTTGGTTCTTCAACTAATTTTAAGTTAAGAAATTATGGGGATTTATTTTATTCACCGTATTTAAAAGTAACTTTACCTGAAGTTCAAGTTGAATATGAAAAAACAATTGATGAATATGTTAATATATATAACTCTTCATCAAAAATTAAAAATTCAAGTGTTAATTTAATTTTATCAAAACTTAATGCAATCCTTCATAATTATAATCCCACAAGACTTCAAGTTGGTTTTCCACTTGGATTTCCTTGTGAACATCTACATGAAAATATAGATATGTTTAATTATTCTTATGATCAAATCATGATTCCTTTTAATCAACAAGATAATATTACTAACAATTTTGACTCTAACTATGGGGAACTTTTTGAAATAAATCTTAATGCATCTGATTATGAAAAATATAAATCAACTTTAGTAACAAATGGCTCAACTGATCAAACTACATCTAGAGATATTTATTATTCAACCTTTAATGTTAATTATTTAACAACTCAACTTAACCAATTAGATTTACCAAATACAAGTATTGTAATTGATGATTACTATTTTGCCTACTTTAAAGCTAATTTGTTTCTTTCAATTACTAAAAATTATGAAAATGAATTTTTATATGCAATTACTAAAAGTAAAGAAATTTTCCAATCTGATTTTTCATTTAGAAATAAAGAATTTGAAATTACAAATGAAATTGATTATATTATTAGTTATTATTACACAAATATGAATATATTATATGTTTATTCTATAGTTGATTCCACACAATTTAAACTTAAATATATTGGATTTATTGATGATTATGTATATTCTGAAAATAATTTTACTAATGTAATGACAACTTTTAATAATTTATATGATCAATTTAATGCTGATATGCAAACAAATAAAAAATATTATATTGCTTCAGGTTTTGATTCAAATAAAAAATTTAAAATAACACCAATTACATCTCGTTCTATAAATTCATTAGGTTATTCATTGGAATTTGATATTACAAAAGTCCCTTTAGATCCTAATATTGTATATTTTATTTATCCAGATATTAAACCAATTGACCAAGGTATTAATCAATCAAATAATGAGTCAAACCCTAATTATGAAGATTATTATAAATTATATTATAAAGATTATACATCTGCTTATAGTTCACAAATATATGAAACTGATAATTTATTACTACCAACTTGTGTATTAAAATATAATTCAAACACAAATAAATTTGAGAAAATTGAACTTTCTAAATCAGTTAGTAAAGATGATTATATTTTTATGTATAATGATGTACTTGTTTATAATACTCAATCACAAAAAAATCAGTATGTGTTAATAAATGATAAACTATTTACAATTAATGATATTTCTGATAATTCATATATTTATTCTTCAAGTATTTTTCTTGAACCCACAGGTATTGAAATTATAGATGGTATTGCTAGTATTAATAATACAGATTCATATTTACTATATTCAACAGAAACTAGTCTAGAATTTATTGATAATATAATTTCTACAAATACATTTGTTACAAATACATTTACTTCACCATATCAGGTAATGTATACAATTGATTCTGATAGTTTTTATTTTACAAATCGTTTATGTCCAATTAATTTTGTTAAAAATTCAACTATCAATTTAGACTCATATGAAAATTTCCTATATAATAAATCTGAACTAGAAAATATTAATATTGATGCAAATTTAAAAAATTCAATTGCAGTTAATAATATTAACTTGACAATTAATGAAAATATTGTTTATATTACAAATACTATTAACTCTTTTCTTAATTTATTTGTTTTCTTTCAACAATATAATCCATTTCAAATTTCTACAGCAACTTCTAATTTAAATTTAACCATTTCACCAGTTACTAAAACAAATATTTTACAAACTATTATAACAACAGGTAATTTTAATGGAACAAATTATTTTTATAATGAATTACAAGACATAATCACTTCATATATTGACAGCTTTTTAGATATGATTGATACATATTTTACCAAGTTAGTTAGAAATATATATAATTTAAAATATGCAGATAATTTTGCAATTACTCAAGACACAAAACTAATGTATATATTGTCAAATTTATCTAAACTACAATACTTTATTAAAATTGATTCTAATGCTCTAGTTAATTCTTCTATTAATCATTATAATCTCGATATTTCTGGTGGAGATGTAGGAAGATGTAAATTATATTTTAAACCTACTGGTACAGATCCACTTGTTGATCTGTCTGCAAATTTAAGTATTGGATTAGATAAAGAAGGTGAATATTATTGTATTAGCAATATTTATATTAAAATAACAAATACTGGTACTAATAATTTACCATACTATCTTTTTCCAAATGATTTTACTAAAGCTAAACAATTTTATTTATTCATGTATCTACTTAATTATAGTTCTGAAAGTACAACAATAAATGATGTATATTTAACACCAACAGATGTTTTTGTAACAGATGATAATTTTTCTGAGTATAAGATATCTCTATCATATGAGCAAGATAATAAAAAAATTAATAATATTAATATTTTATATGATAGTATAGATTCAAATATTATATTACCAAGTGATATATCTGCACATTATTTACCAAAGTATTATAATTCAGTAACAATGGGAATGAAAACAGTTGTTGATGCTGCAAATATAACTTATCATTATGCATATTCTTTGTTTATGAATATTAAAGATAATATTGGAAGCAACTTATTAAAAACCAATACAACTAATAACTATTTTTCAATTTATAATGATAAAAAAATGTTTGAAAATTTATGGCATATTATGCAAATAAATGGAAAAAATACAAAAAATGTTAGTAGTGGTGTTTCAAATGGTAATTTAGTTAATATTGCAAACTTGTCAACTACATATAATTATTTGACAACAAGTATTAATTTTGCATCAATTATAGATCATAAAATAATAAATAATTCAATAGTATCAACAATAGATGAATTCTTTTGTAAATATATAAGAACAGATTTGGTTGATTTTTTAATAACCAAAAGAGATTATTTTAATTTTTTTACAGTTTCAACTAATTTTGCTTTTATTAACTCTCCAAATACAACTAGAGCAGATTTAGATGTTGATTTAACTAATTTAATTTTTATAAAACAATTTTATTGGTATTTAAACTATTTAAATGCAATCATTTCAGATATTAATAGATATGTTATTAATTATAAATCTGAAACACTTTTTAACTGCCAACTTGATGATTTTTTAATAATTAAAACTTTTTTTGATACTAGTGCAAATGTATTTAATGGATCTACATATAAAGGTACAGTATTTAATTTAACTACATCTGATTATAATACAATTGTTAAAATAAACTCTTTATTTAATTCTGTGATTGTTTTTATTACTTCATTACTAGAAAATAAAACAATAACCCTTGAAGACAATCAAATTAATTTATATACATCTGTTAATACTCCTACAATTTATAATAATATTATTTTTACTGATTTAACTCTCGGAGAAATAATTTTCTCTCTTCCATCTTATTATACATATAACTATTTTTTAACATATGATTATGCAGATATAATATCATTTTATAATGATGTTAAAAGTTCTTATCTTAATCAATATAATTTAATTTTAGATGAGTTTTTAAATTATGGGGGATTTTCAAATAGTTATTATTTAGAACTAAAACAATTTTTAAATTTTTCAATTAGTGATTATGAGAAATCAATGGATTACTTTCAAAAAAATTTTAATTATACTGAATCACTAGATAAATATATTGAACTTGAAACATCCACACCTATTTTAGTTGAAAATAACTATAAATATTCAATAGTTAATTCTATTAGTGTTTTTAATTCAGGAACATCAGTTTCAAATTTTATTTCAAATTATTTTACAAATAAAAAAACACTTTTAGATACAATTAATAACAATTTTAGACAAAATATTAATATATTAGATTTTTTATATGAAAATGTTGATACAATTATAGAAACTTTTAATAATTTTTTTGGTTATAACTATGTGTTTTACTCTGATTACAAACTAATATATGTATTTCTACTTTATTTTTATGATACTTTTACTTTTAGTTATAATGGTTCAACATATAATCTTGTTTTTGAAAATTTACAAGACAATACATCTACTGCAAATTATATTAAAAATATGTCAACTAATTATACTTATAACTACACTGATGTTTGTTTTGTTGATATAAACAATAAAATTAAATTTACTATTGTTAATGATCAGTTTTTTGATTTATCTAATAATATAGCTGTTGGGTATGATTATAGTTATGATAGAATTAATCAGGTTGATTTAATATATTCTTATTCATCAGATTACTTGTATATAATTAATAATAAAATTTATGATTTATCAAATAATATTTTATATACAATTCAAAATAATATAATTTATAATTTATCAAATAATGAAATTGGATTTATTAATGGAAATATTTATACAATTAATTCAGTTGAATATAAATATAAAATTGATGAATATAAGCGACAAAAACTGTATTTTAATTACTCGCCTGTTGATCAAGAAACAAATGGTTCATTTATAATCAATGGGATTGAATGTTTTGCTAAATATAATGTTTTTTATGATTCAACAACCAAAGAAGTAAAATTTAATTTTTTAATCTTAGATTCTGAACAAATAGATTTAACATTTAAACTTCAAGATACAAATAACACATATATTAGTTTAACACCCAAATATATTAGAAAAACTTTGTCTAAAACACAATCACGTTTAACAACAAATCTTTCTAGTTTATTTTCTAATGTTTTTTCTCCTACAAATAATTCTAAAACTATCACTTGGATAAATAATACTGTGAGAGATAATCTTACTGATAGTATTTCTAATCTTGTTCCACAACTATTAAATAATTGTGTTAAAAATTCTATTTTCCCATCTAAATATTTAAATACTGATATTGTAATATGTTCATCTTTTAATGATTTGGTAGAAGTTGAAGGTATAACATCATCCAATATATCAATAATATCAGATTATATAGACTGGATTGAAGAATATAATAACTCTAAAACAAATATTAATAAAATAGTTATTTTAAATATAACAGATCAAACAATACATAGTGTGAGAGATTTTATTTCTGAAAATTTTGAAAACAAAAAATTTAATTTTATTCCTGAAATATATTCAACATATCATATTAATTCTAACAAATATATCGTTCAACCTGCTACTCCAATAGAAGATTTTGAACATAGTAAAATACTTAATTATAATTATATGTTGGCACAAGCATCAAATTTAAAAAAGTTAACATTAGTTGATCCCACAATACCAGATTATTTAGAATCAATAAATTTGGCTGCATCTCAAATAAAAAATGCAATTATTAATAAGATTATTGTAGATATATCAAATGAAATACTTGATGAATATGTATATAAACCTCAAACATTTTTTAATATTAATGGTTTAGATGTAAGTTTTCATACAGATGAGATTGATATTTCAACAAATTCTTATTTTATTTATAATGCAAGTGTAATTACTTCAGAAGAACGTGATTCTATATTTGGACGTGATTATATATTTGGATTAGCTCCTCCTGACTACAAAGTAATATATGATTATAAATATTTTACATTTCACCTTGAAGATATTTCTGGAAATAAATATTTAATAACAACAAATAATCAAGATCCTGATGAAGAAAGTTGGGATATTTCAAATGGATATTATTATTATAAATTTGATTATACAACATCCCAAGTATTAATTAATGTTCTTGCATCGCAAATATTTCATCCAACACTATTTATTTATGAGGGCAAAATAAATCGAGCAAATAAAATGGAATTTGGATTTAACCTAGATTCAGATTTTAATTTAACTTATGACTATAGATATGATTTGTCTGTAAATGTAATGTCCAAAGTAATTAGTAAATTTAATTATGGGATTTTTAATGATATTTCAAATGTTAAATACTATATTGATCAAAAAGTTCAAGTTACTCCATATGTCAATTTTAATTTAAATATCTTAACTAATCAAACAATCAGAGACGCATGGGATTCTATTGATTTAATTGAAGATTCAAAAGCTATATATGTAGTAGTTCCAGATGTTTTAAATGTACCAATAGATGAATTAAATCAATATATTATATTAAATAATATAACAAATAATTCTAAAACAATTTTTGATATTATTTATATGTATGATGTTTCTGGTATTTCAATATTAAAATTACATCCCCTTGGAGATTTTGTTTATTCTTCAACCTCAACATATATGCTTGAAATAGGTATTAGTAATTTTATTAATTTAATAGGTACTGATATTTTTGATACCGGAAATGTGTTATATTACTGGGAAAAATTCTATAGTGGAATTGATTTGGCTTTTGATATTTTAAATGATACACTTGATTCGAAGTATATTGAAAAAAAATTTACATGTGCTGAATATATAGATAAAATATATCAATACATTTCCGAAATAAGTTTACAAAATAATGAATACAATTCTTTATTTGAAATTCCCGAATGTATTTTTGACAAAAAAGTTAATTTTACTATTGATGTTTTTAGAAATTATCAAACTATAAATACATATTATGAACGTGTAAAACAAATACATATTAATTCACATAATATTGTTCAAAATTTACTTACACAACTTGATAGACCATTAATACCAAAATGTTCATGGATTAATTATTTAGGTCATTTTTTAGTTGATAAAATTTCATTTAAAATAGATGATAATATAATAGAAGAGCTTGATGGTCAAATAATACATATTTATAATTATTTAAATTCAACAACATCAAAAGATATTGGATTAGAAAAAATGATAGGACATATTCCTGAACTTATTCAACCTTTAAATAAAACTCAAAGTAAAACTATTTATATTCCACTTCCATTCTTTTTTAAAGATCCTGAAAAAGCATTACCAATTATATCTTTGCTTTATTCACAACTTTCAATTAATTTGTCTCTAAAACCACTTGATCTTTTAATAATAAAACCTTATCAAACTAAACTTGTACAAAAAGGTAAAATAAAAGTTAAACTATGTGGATCATATGTTTATTTAGATACTGATGAAAGAACAAAATTTTCACAAATGAGACATGAATATCTTGTCTCTATTAAAAAAAGTTATAAACATTTTATTTTAGAAAATTCTGGTAGTCTTAAATTAGATCTTAGTTTACCTGTTTCTGAAATATTTTGGTTTTATTTAGATTCAGATTTATTAGCAAAAAATTCTTATTGGAATTATACAGGTGTTAACTATAAACATTATCTTCCAGATAGTCTTCTTACAAATGTTTATGATGCAAATGATGATGTTACTGATTATATAAAAAGTTTATCAGTTGGTAGATCAACATATATAAATAATCTACTTGCTAATAATTCAATTGATCCATTAAATATAGATACAAATATTTCAATTCTAACATCTGAACAACTTGAATCTTTAAGAGAATATATTAGAACAAGATCTCCATTTGAAATAACAAATCCATTTGTTAGCTCGGAATTAGAATTTAATGGTCATAAACGTTTTAAAGTAGAAGGAAAATTCTCAAATTTAGTAATTCCATCAGCTTACTATAATGATAGTTTAAGTTTTGGATTAAATGTTTATAATTTTTCAAGATATCCCAAAGAAATAACTCATTCAGGTGCATTAAATTTTAAAAATGCAACAAATATTAATTTTAATTATGAACTTGAATTTAATGACTCACATACTGCAAATGGTGAAATTAATTTAATATTTAAAACATTAAATGTATTAAGAATTGCATCTGGAATCGGTTGTTTAGCTTGGTAAAAAATATATTAATATATTATAATGATTCCACAAATTACTTTTTATAAATTTACTTATAAACCACATACTAGTTTTAAAGTTGATTTAATAACTCCAGAAATAAATCCAAATTCAGATACAAATCCAAATTCAGATACAAATACAAATCCAGATTTTGGCTGTAAAGTAACATGTGTTATTAATAGAAATTTACCTGAAATAAAATCTGAAGAATCAACTAAAACTGAAAGTACAAATTAACTATTTAAAAATAATAACAAATATGTAAAATTTAAATTTATTAATATATATAGATATATTAATAAGCTACTTATAATGGGCTCAGGAGTTTTCCAATTAGCATCATATGGTATACAAGATATGTATTTTATATATAATCCGACTGTTACTTTTTTTAAAACTATATATAAACGTCATACTAATTTTGTTATTGAATCTATTCCACAACAATTTAATACTAAAGCAGACTTTGGTTCTAGAGTTACATGTACTATTGCTAAAATTGGCGATTTAATTTCTAAAATATACTTAGTAGTTAATTTACCACCAATTGGTAAATTTACAGATGTAGCAAATGAATCTGGTATTGGTAATTCAAATATTTCGTGTTGTGCATGGACTGAAAAAATTGGTTTTCAACTTATTAAACAAATTGAATTGGAAATTGGTGGTATCACTATTGACCGCCATTTTTCAGATTGGTTTAATATTTATCATGAAATTACTGTTGGATTATCAAAAAGACAAGGTTTGGATATTATGATTGGAAATGTTCCAGAACTAACCAAATTTACTTCTTCAAAACAAGGATATCAACTTTATATTCCATTAATTTTTTGGTTTAATCGTTATCCTAATTTAGCACTTCCATTAATTTCATCATATAATTCTGATATTAAAATTAATATTGAATTTAATACTTTAGACGAATGTTTAGTAATCGGACCTTCACATTATATTACTGTTACTGATGATATTTGCTTATTTAAACAAGGTGATATTTTAACACAAACCGTTAATAATGTTGTTAACTATTTTAAATTTATTAATTGGGATCCAATTTTAAAAAGAATATATTATATTAAAGTTACACCAGAAGCAATGAATACAGTAAATCCAATATATTTAGAATCAAATGGTTCATATTATGTTACACCAGCAACACCATCTGAAAGTTTATATTTTAATAAAATTAAATATTTCTCACAAATTAATAATTTGGCATTGGGTCAATCATATTTGTTAGTTGATTATGTATTTTTAGATAATGAAGAGAGATTACGATTTGCAAGACAGTCTCATACATATTTAATTGATACTCTTACATTTGATAATGATAAAGTTTTATATCATACAAATAATAAAATTAAAATTAACTATTCACTTCCATGCAAAGAACTAATATTTAGGTGTTCTTATATTTATTTAAGTACAGGTTATTCTAAAGATAAATTTAATTATACTAATAGTATAATTCAAGATAAACAAATTATTAATTCAGTACTACTTCTTATGAATGGACAAGAACGTTTTTCAAAACAATCAACTAACTATTTTCAACTTATTCAACCCTATTTATATCATACTTCAAGTGCTCCTCTTGGTATATGTATTTATTCATTTGCAATTAAACCAGAAGAATTTCAACCTTCTGGTTATTGTAATTTAACACAAATCGAAGATCTTGAAATTAATATTGTTATTGATAAAAATGTCTCTTATTCAAGACCTGTTTATTTTAGAACATATGCAGTTGTTATGAATATATTAGAGTTTTCTCATGGTCTTGTTAGAAAATTGTTTTAATTTAAATTGAATGATAAACTAATTTATCTGATTCATCTGATACTGTATCTACTATTAATTGTAATTTACCAAAAGCTGTTGATAAACTAAATATTCTTTTATTATGAGCTTGATTTATTTTTGATTGAGTTGATAACATGCTTTCTATTTCATCTAATGTAACAATCTTACCATTTAATCTTAAATTTTTATTTGTTTTTAACATTTTAACATAAGTTAATATATTTGTGTTAATTTTATCTAATTGAATCTCTAATTCAATTATTTTTTTAATTTTATCTCTTATTTTTTCATCTGTTGAAGAATTTAATTTTTGGTTATATGATTTTAACTTTCCAACAATTTCTAAATATTTTACTTCAAGAGGATGGGATAATTTAGCACCACCTGATAATACAGTTTTTGGTTTTACATTTAGTGCAAGAGTTTCACCAAGAGTTACTAATCTTGAATTAATTATAGATTTAGTTTTAGATGTATGTGATTTTTTAGTTTTTTGAGAAATTGATGTTTCAAAATTATATCTTAAATTTAAAAATGATGGATTTGAATTTAATTTGTCAACTATTCTTACTAATAAATTTCTTACTTGGGGATTTGTCTTTAAATATTCTATAAATCTCTTTCCAACTGTACTTTCCCACTCATCTACTGTAATTAACTCATACTCTCTTCTTAAATTTAATCTTGTAGACCAACCTAATCTTTTTAATAAATCATATAATATTCCTAAATTTGCTGAAACAATTTGACCATGAACATCATGTGAAACCCCTCCAAAAGTTTTTAGTATTCCTTCAACACTCTTACCTATTGCTGAATAAAAATATGATGAACAAGTTGGATCTGATAAACCAGTCTTAATTCCAAATAAATTTTGACATACTCCTTGAATATAAGTTTGTTGCTTTGTAGAATCAGTTGATTGAATTACTTGTTCCACTGTTGATATTTCATTTCCATTTTCAAATAGTTTTACTGATCCATTTGATTCTAATGAAAATGAATAAATTGGCTTGGGTAAAATACTTGTTTTAGGTGTTTTTGCTTGAATATATGCAATAACTAGGGCCAAATCAATTTGTTTTCCATCTATTATACTTTTCCCTGTTATTTCTACTGAATCAATTAAATATTTTATTTTTCCATCTGATGATGTTACCATTTCAATCTTCTTTGGACTTGATTCAATTAATGTTGTAATCATCTTAAATGTATTTAGTTTTCCAGTATATTTTATCTCATTTGTCTCTTTATCAAATTTAAATCCAGACAAAATATCTTGTTGAGATACTTTTCCAGATCTTATTTTTCCTAATGCTGCATTGAATGTATTTGTTAACTCTTGACCAAATCCTTCAGTAGTTTTAAGTTCTGTTGATCCATTAGATGTAATATAAGATCTAATTGAATTAATCATAGATTTAATTATTGGTCTTGCTAACATTTCATTTGCAAATAAATATAAAAATTGAGCAAATTGAGAAATAGGGTTGGACATTACTACACTAGCTCCCCCAGCTTGACCTCCACCAATTACATTTAAAAGTACACTTAAAAAAGAACCAATTGAAGTGGCAAAATTGCTAACTGTAGAACCAAATGTTCCTATAAATTTAGCAATTGAGTAAACATCAAAATTATTAGATTGTAAAATAATACTTGTTACTAATATTCCAACAAATGGAATTATAGATTGAGATGAAAATTGTGTTTGTAAATTTGCAATATTTACTATTCCACTTATAGCTAACATTCCAAGGCCTGTAATAGGATCATTAAAATTCATTGTATCAATTCCATAACTTTTAATTGTTTCCTCTCTAAGACCAAATGCTTTTAAAATATTTATTAATATTTTTTTAATTGTCTCAGATGATTGAGATGAAGGTGTTGCACCTCCAAATAAGTTATTTGTTATTTTACTATTTGAATGTATTGCTTGACCAATAATATCTTGTTCAATATATTGAACAATTGAGTTATATTCTATATTTTTCATTTGCGATATAAAATATTATAAGAAAAAAATATTTTCATATAATGTTTTTAAACTAAACTTTCTAATTTACCAAATACATTAGTTAACTGTGCTAACTTTTTACCATACAAATTTACTGGACCAAAATCTTCTAATCCTGCCACTTGATTAATTAATAACCTTATTTTTGTTTCTGTGTTTGAAGATAAAATTTTATTCCCTCCTTCTAACTTGGCCTTAATTGTTGCTAGTTTAGACTCAAACTCTTGAACACACAAATTATTTGTTTTATTCTTGTTATTTTCACATTCACCCCCACTCATTGGTTTTAATGTATAGGTTTGTTTACTTTCTAAATCTGTTACTATTAATTTTGCTGTATCTTCTATTTGAGATGATCTTAATCTTGCTACTTGTGTTGCTGTTAAACGTTTGGGTCCTAACGATTTTATTGGTTTTGTTAATTCTTTTGGTTCTTCTAACGAATGTATCCATTGTTCTACATCTGTAATATAGTTTTCTAAAATTTCTTTAACTAGTTTACCAGATTCTGTTTGTAAGTACTCAGCAATTTCTGGTCTAGTTTCACTTTGAAGTTTAATCCATTCATCTAATTTAATTAAATTTCTTTTAGAATTTGTTTTCCATTCTAAATTTTTTAGAATTTCATATTTTATTGCTGGATTGGCTTGTTTAAGTAGTTGAATTACAGAAGATTTGGATTTAGCCTCAGTGCCTAATATTTGAATCATTCCTAGTGCGGATCTTCCTAATATTGAATAAAAATATTTAGAGCATGTATTTGACTTAGTTTGTGAGTCTATACCAAACATTTCTTTACAAACATTTTGTGTAGTTTGTGCTGCTGTAATTCCATCACCCGAATCCCATTGTTGAATAGCTAAACCCATTGACTGAACTAATTTATTTGTCTCTTTTTCATATATCTTAACAGTTGCATCTGGTGCTAATTCATACACATATTTATTAAATTTATTAAATTCATTAGATGGACTAATTAATGTCTTACCTAATCCTAATGACTGCATATGTTCAATATATGCTAGAACTAAAGCAGTTGCAAATGGTTTAGATTGAATAGTAGAAATTGTATCTAATTGTTCTCCATTAACTTTATATGTGGTTATATCTCCATTAAAATATATAAAAATTTTATCTGTAATTTGTGTAACAATTTTATAATTAGATGGTCCCTTAAATTGAATATGACCTGTTGAATTATTAAATTCAAATAATCTAAGTAATTCTGGTGTTATTATAGATTTAGACCCAGTAATAAATTTAATTATTTGTTCACTAAAGTTTTCAAAAGTTATTTTAGTTCCACTAATAAAATTTTTCATTAAATCATTTGCTTTTGTAATTAATGATGTAATATTTTCACTAAGCCATTTAATCCCTTGGGTTATCATTGGTAAAAGACCATATTCATCTGTTGTTTTAGCCCCACCACTAAGGATAGAATTATTGGTAATAGGTCCAACAAATACTTCTAATACTTCTACAATTTTATATTCGTCTACACTGAGAACGATCTCATATTTTTTAGGTTTATCTCCTTGAGAAATTAAATATTTTGTTTTATCATAAAGAATAAAATATGGGTCATCAATATTTTGTATTGTTGAATTATCAATAGTAATAGAATTATTTTTTTTATATGAAACTAATTTGTCACCAACATTAAAAATATTTTGAACATCATTATTAATGTTTTTATTTGTAGATGATGGAATATTTTCAGTTACTGAACCATTACTATCTAATAAATAGTATGTTGTACCAATTTTTACTATTTGACTATAATCTATTGGATAACTTATATCTGAATTTAAATTAGAAACCAAACTATTAATTGAATATTCTGAAAATGTTCTGTTTAAACTTTTACTACTATATAATTCACCATAAAATTTATATTCAATAATTCCTTGTAGATTGAAGTGAAGCCTAGATTTATTTGATAAATAATTATGTTTAAATACTTGTTTTTGTGTATTGTCTTTGTAATAAAAATCTGTGTTATCTTGATACAAAACTTCAACATTTGAATTTAATTGAACTTTTGTGTTTTTTTCTTCTTCCTCACCTATTTTTTTATACCAAATTATTCCATTTTTGTTATATAAAAAGTAACTATTAATTACTCGAGATTTTGGAATAATTAAATCTTGTTTATCAATTTGTTGAATTTGTTTAACTTGGTTTGAATTAGTATTTGAATTAAAATTTGAATCAGAATTTGAATTTGAATCAGAATTAGAATCAGAATTAGAATCACCTGGTTTTGGTCCAACATATAATTTTTCTGATGTTATTTCAACAAAATTAATTTTTGGTTTTTGTGTATTTGATAATAAATATATACAATAGCACACACAAACTACTGCCAAAACATTAAATTTATCTTCACCTAATTTTTCTTTATAACTATATCCAATAATCATTGTACAAATTGGTAGAATATAATTTTTAAACTCTGGGTTTATTCCTCCACCATTTTGACCTGAACTAAATTCAGAACTTAAAAAATACATAGATGCTAATGGAAGTAGTGTTTTAATTCGTGTAGCTAAATCAGATCCAAAATAATTACTAATAATTTCTAAAAAACCTTTATTTGAATCATTTGTTTCAAGTGATTCTTGAGTTATTAACGGTTCGGCACCCCCTTGCAACAAATTAAAACTTAAAATTTTAGAATTAGATGGAATTTTTTCTCCTATAATAGTCTGTTTGACATATTTGTCCATTTCGTAAAGTTGAATATCCATTTTTCTATTAATTTAATCTTAGATAAAAATTAAATTAAAAATTAAAGTAAATTCTAATCAAGTTATTTATAGATCGAACATATAGTTCTTTCCTGAAGGTTTGACATTGGCATCAGCCTTTTCAAGTAACATCTTAATCTTGCCAAAAGCAGTACTTAAAGTTACAACTTGTTTAGTTTGTTCTTGAGTTCCAGATTTGTATTGGTTGATTAGGTTTTCAACATCGGATAAAGTTACAGTTCTGGAAATGTTAGTAGGATACTTTTCAGTTCTAAGAACAGTGGTATATTCATTGATCTTTCTGTGGATATCAGAAAGACGAGCATCAAGTTCATTAATTTCCTTAATCTTGGAGTTAATCTTTGCTTCAGTATCAGAAGAAAGTTTTTGGTTGAAGGCAGCAAGGGCTTGTTTTATGTTGGCAAAGTTATTTTCATAGGTATTAGCAGCTCCGCCCATTTGGAAAGGACTAGTGTAGTTGGATAAGAAAACACCAGGGCGACCAGGAACAGGGAAAGGAGAGTTTAAGGTAACATTGTCAGTAAGAACTTGAGATCTTAAGTTGGCAACTTGAGCAGCAGAAAGACGAGCTCTCTTTCTTCTAATAGCAGGTTGAGGAGTAGAAACAGCTTCCTTGTATTTTTCATCAAGAAGTCTGGTGTTGTTGTTAAGATTTGCAACCATTCTATCAAGAACAGATTTGACACGATCATTTGTGCTGAAGTACTTGATGTATTCAGCAACAAGTTTTTTCATTTCAGGTCTAGAATCTTGTCCGAGTCTTTCTAACCATTGGTCAACAGTTACCATTTCTTTGTTACCATTGGAAACCTTCATCTTCCAGTCTAAGTTTTTAAGGATTTCGTATTGAATATGGGCTTCAGCAGTTACTAAAGCTTGAACAACATCATCAGATTGAACAGGTCCGGACATGTTGTTTAACATACCAAGGGCAGATTTACCAAGAATGTTGTAAAAGTGGGATGCACATACATTTTTGTCAACATTAACACCGAAAAGTTTTTTGCAAACCTTATTTCTAGTTTCTGTTGATTCCTTTTCGTTTCCTTCAAGTTGTTGTCTAATAGCCATGTTAATACTGGCAATTTCTTCACCCTTGACACCTCCTTTGTTATCGAAAAGTCTGATAGATCCATCGTCTTCAATAGAATAAAGATAATTAGAATCAGCTTTACCAACAGCAGTAACAGGCATGTGAGAACTTCTGTCCTTGATAATATAAGCCATAACAAGAGCAGTGTGAACGGGCTTGCCTTCAATATAAGAAGGATGTTCTAATTTAGCACCATTAATAGTGTAGGTAACATCAGAACCAGTAATCTTCATTTCAATCTTACCAGTACCAAAGTGTCTACTAGAACTTAATACAACAGTCTTGTTAACAGAACCAGTTACATCAATTGAACCAGTGGAAGGATTAAAGAAATAAGAAACAGGTCCAGAGGATTTTCTAGATCCAAAAATGTTAGCCATATTTTCAGATAAAGATAATTTGCGATCAAAATTAGTAAAATATACAGCTAAACCACCAACACCAGCAGCAGCAGCTATATAGGGAAGAATAGATTTAAAAGTACCAATTACATCGTTAACATTAAAAGCACCACCACTCATGAGTCCAGTAGATCCAGTAGTAGTTAAAAGTTCTTTAGCATAAGCAACAAGTTCATTACCAGGACCTGCTAACAAAAAAGAAACAATAGTTGCGCCTAAAATATACAAAGCATTAGAATTTTTTTCTTCAGGAGAATCACTAGTAAAAAAATAGTAATATGCAACAGTAGCTAAACCTAAAGCAAGAATAGATGTAGCAATAGGATTTTTTTTAGCCTTTGGAACTGTAGTAAATATAGCATTTCTAACAGCTTCTGCACCAGTTTCAACAAGAGGTTTATCACTTCCATATTTTGCAGTAATACTTGTTAAATTGTTTTTAGAACTAGTGGCAACATTTGTATCTTCATTTTCATTTTTATTTTCAGCTTTATCTTCAGGAAAAGTACTAGTTAAAAGAGTACTAGGTCCATCACCCCTGTTAACACTAGAACCGCCAGCTTGTACAGCGAGTTTTCCTTGGATAATGTCTTCATTAATAAATTTAACAATACTTGAGTATTCAATTGATTCAGCCATTATTATATATATTATGATCCTAGAAAAAAAATTTAATTATTTTCTTAAATTTATAAAAATAATTAATTAATTAAATAAATCTAGAGGAATTTTTCCTAACCAAAACTATACAATATTTATTATCTGGAGAGCTAGTTTATAACTTTCTTCTTTTTGATCTATATGATTTATTAACATTTGAGAATAAACTGTATCTAGACCATAAACTAACCCATATAAAAATCCACATATTGTTCCTGTGGTATCAGAGTCTCCAACATGGAGCATTGAATTAAATACAACTTTATCCCATGAACCATCTGAATCAATTAAACAATCATATGCAATAATTACTGAATCATCTCCACCTGCTCCTGGATATATATCTTTTTTTCTTGCTGAAAATTTATTATAATAAAGTGTTCGTTTTGCTGGATACTTCATTGAACTTGACTTAATATATGTAAAATCAAATTCATCAAATCTATCCTCCATATAATCTTTCCATTTGTTCACAAATATCTTTTTATCCCTCAAATAATATGGCTCCCATGGTTCACGAGTTGTTTTAATATAATTATCTATTGTATTTGATTCTAGAACTTCCATCGCATCCACACACCAACGAATTGGTGGTTTACCTTGGAGTGCATACGATGCAAATAGCGCTACCATTATTGACCCTAACACTGCTATTGTATTTGGATGGGTTAAAGCTGTTGATTCCACACATACCTCTATTAGTTCTAAAAGTTGTGATGGTTTAGAAAATACAAGTCCTAAAACACCTGATCTCATTGAACCTCCTGATCCACCAGCCTTATCATCATATCCAAATGTTTTGTAGTTATCACCTGCTTTTAACTTTTTCAAATAATTTATTGTTGTTACACCACCCTTATAAACACGTTCAAACTTTTCTAACTCTAATCTATCTTTAATCAACTCAATATACTCATTTTTTATTTTTTGTATTAACCCATCGAGGCCTGTAGATTTAATCTTAGACCAAGAAATTAAACCCTTGGCATTAGCAAAGGACATAATGGTGTCATCTGATACTGTCCATTCGGGTTTAGGATGGGTTGCAAATCCACCTTCAGAAATAAAATTAAAAACAAGTTCATTTGAATATTCCGCCCCTATACTCTCAAATTTATCCCCATAATTTTCTTCTGAAAATCTATTTCCCTGATTAAATTCATTGGAACCATTACCAAATCCAATTATATCACCTATACAGCTTAAAACAAATGCTGCTGTTATCTTTTTGTCCATAATTAATATAATAATATATTTAAAAATTTGACAAATATACTATAATATATAACATATGGATCCTTCAGACTTTGAACTTTTAAGAACCGTAAATTTATATGAAGTATTAAATTTAACTAAAGAAGAATTTAGTCCTGAATCAGCAAAAAAATCTTACAGAAAACTTGCACTTAAATTCCATCCTGACAAAAACCCTGATATTCCCACTGATAAATTCGAATCAATTCAGCTTGCTTATTTAATTTTAAGTACTCCTGAATATAAAGAACAATATGATACTATTTATGATTCAAATTCTCAAACAAAAGATTTTAAAGATCTTGCTTCAACTTATAATGCAGAAAAAGATTCATTTCAATTTGAGAAAATTTCTGAAGAAGAGTTTGCAGCAAAAATTCGTGCAATTAATTTAAAGAACAATGCTCAACTTGAAGAATTAAAAGAAGAAGATGCAGTTGATGCAGTAAATAAAATGATGGTGGATAGAACTATATTTAGTGATGAAGTTTTAAATCAAAATATGCAAATGGCTAATGCACTTTCAGGAATTACTGATCAAACAGAATTAAATAAAAAATTCAATGCAATGTTTGAGGAAGCAAATGATTTAGCAGATAAATTTAATGATTCAACTGCATTTGGTCAAACTGGTTTAACAGTATTTAATGGTACTGATACTTTATGTAATTATACCACTTTATCAAATTTAAAATATGATTCTATGTATGCTGGCAATTCAACATATGAAGAATCATTTAAATTAAATAGAGTTCCAAAATATGTAGATGATAATAAATCTCTTGAGGATAGAATGAAAGAATATTTATCAAGAACAAATGATTTAGCTGATATGGCTAAAAAATCAACATCATCTAATTTAAACTCTGCAGTATATAAATAAATTAAATAATTAAATGCTAGAAGATCTTTTACGAGTATGTGTTTGTATATATCCTTGAGCTTTTGCTTGTGTATATCCTTGGGCTATAATTTTATTTTTAATTTCTTGTGATAAATTAGTATCAAGAGAATCATCAAGTATTAATGGATCAATTTTAACTGAAATTACATTATAAGATTTAATTTGAGTTTTAGATTCCATTACAATTTTAAGAATATTTAAAATATAATGATAAATATTAAATTCTGGATTATTATGTGGAACAAAATTGCTTTCAAGATCTACAGAACATTGAATACCGAGAGTCCATGGTATTTCCAAAGGATTAATTCTAAGTAAAGGAAAATTATCAACAAGTCCTCCATCTACATAATGTAATCCTTCCCATTCAACTGGCTTAAATATTAAAGGGATAGAAGAAGATGCTAATACAGCTTTCCATACAGGAATTTTAGGAAAAGTTTTATATGATATATAAACAGGAGCTCTTTTTTCTACACAGACTGAAGTTATTGTTAAAACTTTTCCTGTAATTGCATATAACTCTTCCATTGTTATATTTCCAAAATTTGTATCAATATGACAAAATGCTGTTTCTGTGCTTGTGTCTGTACCTAATCCTGAAAGTGCTGGTTTGGATAATTTAAAATTAATAAATAATTTAATAACTTTCTCAAACTTAGCACTTGAACATACATTAAAAGTTGTAAATAAATTATCTGTATTAACTTCAAATATTTTCTTTAAATCAAATGTTTCAATAAATTTAATAATTTCTCCAGATGTAAAACCAAGTACTAACATTAATGAAAGAATAGAACCAGCAGATGTTGAAAAATATTGTTTTACATTTACAAGTTGTTTTTTTTCTTCCAAATATTTAATTGCACCAAGTGCACCAATCATTTTAACTCCACCACCTGAAATAACTAAATTTTTTATCATATTTAAAAATAAATATGTTATTATTCTTTATCTATGTTAAACCTTGATAAATATACTAAAATAAAAAAAGCCCGTGAAGCTATGAAAAAAAAATGCTATAAAAAAGTTTTTAAACAAATTATCTATAAAGTTGAAACTGTTATGATTCAAGATGTCGATTTTATTGTTTTTGAAGTTGACCCATTTATGATTGGTGAAGCAGAATATGATATGTTTGAATGTATTGATTATGTAATTAACAAAATCAAAAAAGACGAAGGTTTTATAAAAATATTAGATCAAATAGATTTTTATGAACCAAATCTACTTTATATTAAATGGGATTTAAGTAAAATTAAATAATCCATTACTTGGAAAATAGTTGAAGAAGTAAAATAACTAATAACCCGAATAAAAATATTGTCACAATATCTTTGTTTGATTTTATACCAAAACTTAAATTTGAAAAATCTAACGAAAATCCTTGAGGTTGTTTTGATCTATATCTAGATCCAGATCCAAATCCATACTTGTGTCGACAATGAGCACATTTTGCCATATGGGCTTCAACTGCATCACATACTTTATTTTGATAAACTATTCCTGAACCTGCATTAGATCTATGGACTGGTACTTGTTTAGTTACTTGATCACCAAAATGTTCAACTATACTAGGTTCATCTTGGTCTTGGTTACCAAACATTTCTTTTAATTCCATATATTTAGAATAAAGATGTTCTTTATCCTGCTTATTTTCAAAGTGTTCAGGTTTGTCAGACTGTTTAAATATCTGTTTGTCTGTAAAGGATTTCTCACCCCACGCATCTTCAATTGAACAAAACATTATATATATTATATTTAGATTTAATTAATTTAAAAATTAATTTTTGAATTTTTATCTAGGATATAATATATAATGGATCAAGTTAATAATGTTCTTAATGGAATAATGAAAGGATTTGATAGTTGGATGGCTAATCCCTATTTTGCTACAACTATTACTATAATTCTTGCTGTTTATGCCTCCCTTGCTTCACCCAAACTTCCTAGTTATTTTAAAAAATTATTTGATAACTCTATTTTTAAAATCCTAATTATCACATTTATTGCTTATAGAGCTAACTCTAACCCACAACTTTCTTTACTTATTGCTATCTGTTTTGTCATTACTCTTAACTTTTTAGCTGAAAAAGAAACTAAAGAAGCATTTGAACAAATTGAAACTTTTGGTCAACTTGAACACTTTGCTAATACTTTAGATATTGATGGTGGAATTGAACCTTTTGATGGTCAAGTTGTACCTATTGTAGCTTTAGAACCTGAACCTTCTTCTGAATCTGAATATTCTTCTGATTCTCCTTCTACTACTGTTTCTTCATCTGAATCTCATGCTGATTCAACTACTGATTCTCATTATTCTTCATCTGCTTCTGCTTCTGTATCTGAATATCTTTATGATACTGAAAGTGCAGTAGAAGATGCTGAAATAGAATCACAAACAAATCAATCCATAATTAAATAAATTAACAAATTAATAAATTTTTTAAATTATAGTCATTTAAAAAATTTGCGTCATATTATATTAATTTAGTTTCTTAATAAATTTTAAATGAATTCTGATAAAAAGAGCGATTCAATTAGTTATATTGGAAAAGGTAAAAATGTTGTATCTACAGATACTGAACTTCATTTAGATCTTTTTGCTGACCCTACTAAATTAAAACCTGTTTCAAAAATTGTTAAAATGGATAAAATTAATGAAGATTCTGATTCTGATGATTCACATATTGTAAACAAAGCATTAAATTCTGATTCAGATTCTGTTTCTAGTAAATCATCCTCATCTGCAAAAAAATCTAGTGCACGTTCCAGAAGATCAAAACGTTCTTCTTCAAGTTCATCTTCTTCAAGTTCATCTACTTCATCTTCTTCCACATCTTCTTCATCAGCAAGAAAATCTTCTAAAACAAGATCATCTACACATAAAAAACTAGATGAATATGTTACCAATTTTAATAATATTAAAATGTCTGAAACTAGACCAATTCCTCCTGAAACAGATGGGTTACAAAGTCAGGGTCAAGTACAACAAGGTCAGGGTCAAGGACAAGTTCAACAAGCTCAAGTTCAGTATGTACCAAAATATACTACAGAAAGAGAAATTAGATTTAGAAAAATGGAGCTATTGGCAATTTTAGCAGGAATTAAAAAAAAGAGAGAGTTATCTAAGAGCTATTCAATGAGTTCAGAAATTGCAGATATGGAAGATGAAGTTAGATTTCATACTGAACTAGAACAAAAACAGGTTGCAGTAGAGTTCTCAAAGGATGGGTTATTAAAAATATGTCAATTTATGGAGGTGATGAATGGAACTTTTGATCCTTTTGGTTTACAGCTTAAAGGTTGGCATGGACAAATGAAATCAAATATTGAAAATTATGATGGTGTGTTTGGTGAACTATTTGAAAAATATAAACACTATGTTGGTAAAGTTGAACCTGAATATAAACTTATGTATATGGTTTTTGGTTCAGCTGCATCATTTCATTATTCAAAACAAGTTGTTGAACAGTATGGACTAGAAAAATTAGTAGACAAAAATCCAGAACTACTTCAAAAAATTCAGGCGAATATAGCTTCAACACTTGAAAAAAATATTGGTAAAAAAGATGAACCTAAAGCAGGACAACAAATGCCAAAAATGACACAACAACAAATGTATCAACAAATGATGAAAGAAAAACAAGAACTTGAAGCAAAGTTACAAGCCCAAGATGCTGTTCTTAAACAGCAACAACAGCATATGGCCCAACAAGTTCAACCTCAGGTTCAAACTTCTATACAAACCCAACCTTCAATGTCACCCCATTTATCAAAAATGATGGAAATACAACAAACACAATCACAAAATCCATTACATAATACTGAGATGAAAAAACCTTCTGGATTAAATGATTTGTTAGCTCGTGTTAAAGCAACTAATGGTGGTTCAGGAATTTCAATTCCTTTAGTTGATACCCCAACCTCTGTAAGTTCAAGAATTAAAGTTGTAAGTACTGTTGATTCTGACTCTATCGAAGATACTGATACCGTTCAATCAGTCTCAAAAATGAGATTTGGTAGAAGACAAAGAGTTCAAGTATCAAATAACTAATTAATAAATCAATAAATCAAACCTGCTTAAAGAAATATTAATATATTACTTTAAGTAAAACGATGGAAGGAACTGATCCTGAAGAAAAGAAAGTTGGAAAAAGAGGCAGAAAACCAAAAGTAAAAGACGGTGAAGATCTTGTTAGAAATGATACTCAAGAAGAGGTTGCTAAAAAGAAACGTGGAAGAAAACCTACTGGTAAAATTTATGAAATAAACAAGTCTTTAATTACATCAATGTCATCAAATATGCCAAATTGTATTATTGCTCATTTACCTCTAACTGATAAAGATATTGAAAAAATTATTGGTAAAGATGATATTACAATGACTGAAGAACACTTTTCTGATAGTATTGCTGATATTATTCAAACACCATCAAAACCATCTAATCAATTCATGGCTTCACATAACTCTTTTGTAATAGAAGCAGATGATGATATTAAAAATAAATATGCAAATAAATGTATTGATTATGATGTTTTAAAAAAAAAATATGATGATTTAGTTGAAAAATTTAAGAAATTTTCATATTTAGAAGATAAAATAACAGATAATGGTACTATTGAAAAGAAATATTATGTTAATAATTCATCTATTTATGATATTGATGGAAAATGTTGGGCTGATTCAACTGACCAATGGTGTCAATGGTGTTCACATGGTTTTAATACTGTTCCTGTTGGCTTACCTGAAAAATATTGTCCTAAAGAAAAGAAATATTATTTAAGAGGTTGTTTTTGTTCCTTTAATTGTGCAGTTAAATATAATTTTGATATTATTGCCGATTATAAAGTACAAGAACGTTTCGCTTTGCTTAATAATATTAAAAAAATGATATTTAAGGACTGTGCAAAACAAATTATTCCTGCACCTCCCAAAGAACTTTTAACATGTTTTGGTGGTGACAAATCAATTGAAGAATTTAGATCAACATGTATTCCTATTCCAAAAGAGTATAATCACCTCCTACCCCCAATGATACCCATATTCACAGTTGTAGAAGAAATACCTAAATTTTTTTATCAAGATAAAGGAACTAAGAAAAAGGATTTTTCCGATCTTAAAATTAAAAGATCTAAACCCTTACTTACACAAAATAATAATTTATTAAGTTTAATCAAATAAATTAATTAATTAAGTTCCTCAATATTCTCAATCATTGCATCCAGATAATTTGAATCAAAAAGATATCTAATTATATAATTTACAAATGGTCTTACTGTAATTTTCTTTGCACAAACCATATCTACAAACTTATCTGCTTTCTCTGAATCATAGGATTCATAAAAAGATAAAAATCTTTCAAGTTTGGATTTAAAAATGTTCTTATCTGGAAAGAAGAATTCAAATTTCCCACTCATACGATTAATTAGTGCATCAATTGCAAAAATTGCTTCTTGATTATTTGCAGTAAAAAATCTAACAACATCTCCGCGATCATCAAATCCATCTAATGTATTTAAAATCTGACTCATAACTCCATCTATCCCATCCATCTTTAAAAATCTATCAAAATCTTCAAAAAGTAATAGTTTAAGTTTGCATGGGGTTTGGACAGACACATTGGGTGTGAGTACATTTCTCAAACTATTGACTGATACTTCTGTTGTATTAACAATAAAGACCGCACAACCTGTCAAACTAGCAATTGCCTTGATAAGGGAAGTTTTACCAGTACCAGGAGGCCCATATAACAGATAATTAATTGATCTCATTTCACCAAGTGACTTTAAAAAATCATTATATTTAGTATGATTTGAAATATCTTTTGCAATTGTTGCGATGTAGTTATCATAACCAAAAATATCCTTTTCTGCATCTTTAGTTGAATATGTATCAACCATCCGCCATCCATTTTGAGATGAATAACGATACACAGGATTTACAATCTTTTTTACTCTTGATTCTCTTACTGTATTAATTGCTTGAACTAGTTTAAGATATTCATCACGGGATTTAAAATACAAACATATAATACCCTGTTTACCCTGATTATGAATCCAAATATCAACAGATGCAAAGTTATAAAATCCAGTTGGTAAATCACAATAGTCACAATTTGCTGTATCATAAACATGTGTTATTTGTTCCGGAAATACATCTAACAAATCCCATAGTATGCTAGTATCATGATATGCACATCTTCGCACATATTTATAGTCTTGAGGTACCAAAACATTAGTTTGAACAGTTACGGATCCTTTATGAGCTTCCATAGTATAATTAAGATATTAGTATATTTTAAATATCCAGTATATTTAAAATTCAATTTTTCTAACTAGTAACAAATTATTATATTTCTTAATCTTCTAAGGTCTAAAAAATTATTATTTTATTTTCCACCCAGATTTTTCCAAACCAGAAAAAATTTTCTGACCCCCTAAAAAAATCTCTCTCTCTCGGGGACAAATTTTCATTAAAAATTATTGGGGAAGATGCTTTTTAATGAAAGACTTTTTTGTTATTTTTATAATCTAAATATTAATCATTTAAATATCATTATAATATATTTTAAAGATCAATAAATAATTTTTAATATAAAAACTCTGGTCTTGTGTAATACAAAATCTAATGATCTATTTATAGTTCAAAAATATTAAAAAAAATAATGATTAAGATATATAAATAAAAATCTATTGTTTAAAAAACATTGGCTTTCATTAAAATAAATAAAATTTTATTAAAACAATAAATAATAATCTATATATTATTATTTAATTTAATTTTAGACATAAGAAGATATGTATTTAAAATTAAAATATAAATATGTATATAATTTTTAATTAATTAAAAAAAATATTTCATTTAAAAATATTGGCAAAAATATTATTTATAGATCTAAATTTTTAAATGAAAATATTATTTTTAGATTAAAATAGTTTATAAATTATAAAGTAGTAAATATTAAATTATTAAATAATAATAAATAAAATTTATTCATTAAAAAATATTGGTTAAAATTATTTAAATAAAATATATATAATAATATTATTAATTAAATGGATATATGTTTTTTATGCAAAACTGATCATACAACAAATTGTATTGAATGTGATAAAATAGTTTCAATGCTAATATCAAATTATCAAAAAATAAATACTAAATCTTTAATGGATGAAATAGTTCCTTTTAAAAAAGATAAAATTAAAAAGAGTAAAAATAAAAAATATAAATGTGAATTTTGTGAAGTTTATCTATCATCATTAGCAAATTACAGAAATCATATATTAGCCGCTAAATGTAAAAATAAAAATAAAGATATATTATGTAATAAATGTGGTAGTAAATTTGCATCAAAACAAAATTTAAAATATCATTTATCACATAATGTTTGTGGAAATATAAACAATAACGATGTTAAAAAATCTATAACTAATTCTATTAATCCAGAACCTAATATATCAAATATATCTAATACTACAAATAATTTAACAAATTCTAATAATACTGCAAATAATACTAATAATATTCAAAATAATATTCAAATTAATGTTAAACCAGATCTTATAGATATGATTCCTTTTAGAGATGTTAGTTACAAAATTCCAACTAAAAAGTATTTAGAATATGCAAATAATCCTGATCAAGCCATTAAACAATTTGTAAAAGATTACCATTTAAATCCAGATAAACCAGAACGTATGAATTTATTAAATACTAATAGAAGGGACAATAGAGTCCAGCTATTTGATTTTGATGAAGATTTTATATGTAGATGGCAAACCAAAGACAAGACTAAGGTTTTAGAACTGCTATGTGACCGTGGGGTAAATGCTTTATTCTTTGCTAAAACTATGTTGGCAGCTGCTGGAATTAAACTAGATCCAGAGAAAGAAACTGCATTAAACGCAAAAATAAAAGAATATGAATCTTCTGACAAAGTAAAAAAGAAGTATGTAGATATGATAGGAGATTTAACTTATGACTATAGAGAAATTGTTGAATCTAATAAAAAGAAAGTAGATTTACAACAAAAACTATTAGGATGTTAGAATTTAATAATTTAAATAAATATTATTTCAGTTATTTTGCAGTTTTTTTTCATACAAGAACGGAGATATTAAAATTAAATATTATAAAATTATTTTATTTATATAGATTAAAAATTATCTCCGTTCTAAAATAATGTAAAAGTGAGGAGATTTTGCGGTGCTCGGGAGGGAAAATTATTTTTGTACGGAATTTTTAGTTTGATAAAATAAAAAATATTCAAGGGTACCCATTAAAAAATACAGTTAATTTAAAATAGTATTACTAACTAGTTTAAATTAAATAATTCTATACTTCATTTGTAACCCTTTTGGTTGTTTTTGCTTTGACTTTTTTAGTTGATTTAACACCTTTTTTTTCGGATTCTGGAACTACTTCTTCAGATCCTACTACTGTTGATTTTGCTTTGACTTTTTTAGTTGATTTAATAGCTTCTTTTTCAGATTCTTGAACTACTTCTCCAGATTCTGGAACTACTTCTACAACTGTTTTTTTACCTTTAGGTTTGGCAGGTTCTAAATTTTTCTGTATATAATGAACTCCATGTAAAAAGGCATCACATAAATCATCTTTTTTCTTAAATGTATTTAAATGATCCACATACTCTTGATTCCATTTTATAAACTCCAAACAGTTTGTTATACCTAACTCTTTGGTTTTCTTATACTTTGATCCTGATTTAGCTGCCTCTTCAATTTGTTCATTAATATCATCTGTTTTACCTTCAATTTTTAACTTGGATGAAGGGGCAAAAAATGTTATTTTGCTAATAGTTGAACCTGTCAAGTCCTTTTCAACTAATCCTCTAATCATAAACCAAGTATATAGAACATCTGAGATTGCTTTCATTGTTGGATTTTTAAATGTTGGCTGATTTTCAATACACACTACATCTACTTTTAAAAATAGATCTTTATAAGTATCTAATTTAGTTAGCAAAGCAAGCTTCAAATCATGAATAGTAAAATCTTTAACAAATGTTTTGTACTTAGTTAGTGTACGAGCTTTAGTTTCATTACGTTCAATCATTTCTTTATGTTTAGAACAAATTGCATTTCCTCCCCACATAAATTTAGATTTAGTTTTACATGATGCAGCATGAGAACATTTTGAACCATCTTCACATTCAGGAAAGTTTAGAGGTTTGGCTTCAAGTAAAGCTTTATTAAATAGTTTGTGTTTGGTACAAAAATAATATTTAACTCCATCAATTTCAGAAGTTTGTGTGATAGGATTAGTACAAGTAATACCTCCAGCAGTTCCGGCACAAACTAATTTATCTTGTTCAGTCAAATTAATAATATTCCAGCATTTGGAGTGATCAGATTGAATTTGAAATTTATCATCAACTTTTTCAACAATACAATAAGCCAAATTTTTGATACCAACATCAAAACCTAAAACTTTTACCATTAGAATTATAAATTAAGTTATTTTATTTTTAAGTATCTTATTTTTTACTATTTTTAATCCAATGGGCTAAACATACAGGTTGATATTTATCACCTTGTCCAACATCTACAGTTGCGTCAGATCCACAAATTTTAGCAGTGTATGGTGCTTGAACACATCCTTTGCAAAAATGACAATATGCATATAACATTTCTTTTTCTTGTGCAAGTGATTCGAGCTGAGGCATAAAACCAAAAGGTCTGCGTTTGTAATCACCTGATAATCCAGTAACAATTAAATATTTTCCATCTTGATCCATTGCCTGTTCACAAAATCTAACTATATCTTCACCGAAAAACTGGGCTTCTTCAATTACAATTACTTGAGCAACAATATAATCAGGATGTGTTAAATATTTTTCAAGATTATCAGTATTTTGGCAAGGTTCTTTAATTTTATCATGAGAACATATAGAATCTAATCCATCATATCTAGTATCTAAAGAATGTTTTAAAACAAGAATAGGAACATCTTTTGCTTTAAAATTTCTAATAAGCCTAATTAGCTTAGAAGATTTTCCAGCAAACATAGGACCAGTAATAAGATACAAATAACCTCGTGACATTTCTATTATAGAAGTAAAATATTCTTAGTAAGACCAATTGATAAAAATTGCAATTTTTATTTATTGTATCCAACTAATTAATCAATTAATTAAATTTAAATGAATGGACTAAATGAAGATATAAACTTGGATGATGAGGAAGAAGATATACAAGAAGAAGATGATATTGTAATAATAGATACAGAAACAGTAGTTGAGCCAGGGAAAATTTATATTCCAGATAATTTAAAAGATTTACCAGGTCAAATGGAAATATTTGCAATTACATTAACGGGATCTATTAATGTAATGTTTTATATTGAAAATATTTTAAATTATTTGCCATTAGATCAATCAAATATATCAACTGTTAAATCAAAACAAAAAGTTAGATGTGTTAAAAAGAAAAAAGAAAGAAAAAGTAAAATAACTGATACTGATAATTCTCAAGCAAGATCAGCAGGAAGTTCAGATAATTTTTTCAATCAAATAACAGTAGTAATGAATATTCCAATTGATTATAATTCAAGTACAACGAAAGATGTAAATATCAAGTTATTTAAAAATGGATCAATTCAAGTATCAGGAATAAAATCAATTCCACAATGTAATATAATGATTAATAAATTAGTTGAACTACTAAAAGGTGAGTATTGTGTATTTGTTGATCAAGAAAATGTCCATTGTGCATTTGGAACACCTGGAGCTATACCTAAAATAATTAGATATATTGAATCTGATCATGTTAAGATTTTAAATATCAAGCTAAATATGATTAATACAATGTTTCAGTATCCATCAAAAATTAATAGATCTCAACTTTATATGAGATTAATTGAGTTGAAAATGGGTTTATTATTAGATCCTACTACTAGACTTAAATATCAACCAGATATTCATGCACCTGTTCATGTTAAAATAGATTTAGGAAATAAAAAACCAGTCACAGTATTTGTTTTTGAAAGTGGTAAAATATTAATTATGGCGGCAAAAAGACGTGAAAATATAATTGATGCATATAATTATATTAACAAATTGTTAGAAGAAAATCATGAATATGTTGTTAAAAGAAATTTAATTGAAATTATTGCAAACGACCCAGATCTGTGCAAATTGATTGACCTAGAGGCGCTATCACTAGTTGTTGACGATTTATAGTTTGAGCATATGCTGGATCATTTGTATAATGATATAATTGAGCTGGACCATTTGAATAATATGGATTTGTTTGAAGAGTAGACATTTGATATTGATTTATATTATCATCATGAGATGGCATTGTTCTTTGCATCATATTTATATCTGGTCTTGCAGCATTAAAATTAGTTTGTCTAGGTGCATTAAATCTATCAATATTAATTTGATCTCTAAGTTCAACTGATCCCATTGCAAAAACTGATGGAGCTAAATTAACATTTCCAGTAGTTGGAGCTCTACCAGTTACAGTTATTTCTCTAAAAGAGTCAGTATTAGCATTTGCATACTGCATTTGATTCATTTGTTGAGAGGTTGTTCCAACTGCACCCATATAATTAACATTTTTAACTTGATCTTTTAAAGTAGTAGGTGCATACCATTGAGTTGCAATTGCTGCATTAGATTGAACAGTTGATTGATTACCAACAGGATTAATATGATTATTATAATTTACAAGTTGTTTTAAAGTAGTAGGAGCATTCATATCAGTAACAACATAACCAGAGTTTTGATGTGTACCCATGCCACCCATAGCAAATTGTTGGGCCATTAAATCTTGTTGTTGTGTATGTCTAGCCATGTCTTGAAGTTGAGTTGTTTGGGCTTGATGTCCTCCTGCTAAAAACATATTAAATTGTTGTGTCATTAAATCTTGCTGTTGAGTATGTTTAACTGCATCTTGTAATGGAACAATTAAACCTTTTGGACCAGTTATATTAGTTTGGAATTGTTGGGTCATTAATTGTTGTTGTTGAGTTTGTTTAGCCATATCTTGGAACTGGGATGTATGTCCTTGATTTTGTAAACCAGCTAAATTAGTCTGGAATTGTTGAGTCATTAAATCTTGTTGTTGAGTATGTCTAGCCATATCTTGGAACTGTGTTGTTTGTCCTTGATTTTGTGTTCCAGCTAAATTAGTTTGGAATTGTCTAGTCATTAAATCTTGTTGTTGAGTATGTCTAGCCATATCTTGAAACTGTGTTGTTTGTCCTTGATTTTGTGTTCCAGCTAAATTAGTTTGGAATTGTCTAGTCATTAAATCTTGTTGTTGTGTATGTCTAGCCATATCTTCAAATTGAACAGTGTGTCCTTGATTTTGGGTACCAGCAAGATTAGTTTGGAACTGTTGTGTCATTAAATCTTGTTGTTGAGTTTTTCTAGCCATATCTTCAAATTGAACAGTGTGTCCTTGATTTTGGGTTCCGGCTAAACTAGTCTGGAATTGTTGTGTCATTAAACCTTGTTGTTGTGTTACGCGTGGAGTATCAAATGGATTATAAACAAATCCACCTTGAGATTGTTTACCAGCACCAGAAGCAGGTTGCATAGGTTGAAGTTGTTGAGTAGGTTGGGCTAAGTCATATGGATTAAAAGCAACAGCTCCTGAATTTCCAATACCAGCACCAGTAGGTACATAAGATGCAAGTTGTTGAGTAGCTTGGGCTAAATGATTTGGGTTAAAAGTCATAGCACCTCCACCTCTAATAGCCGCACCAGTAGGATTATAAGAAGGTAGTTGTTGAGTAGGTTGGGCAACATTTTTTGGATCATAAGGTGTAATTGCTTGTTTAACTCCTCCCATTACACCAGTATGAGTAACAGATGTTTGAGTTCTTTGAGTATCAGATGCTTTAAATGATTTTTGGTCTTGGAGAGATTTAGCCCGACCAGAAGCAGGGCCTTGATTAAATTCTTTTAATTGTTTTTCTTTAGGTGCTTTAACTTTACCTTTCATTTCAGGGGTGGCGACACCATAAGAACCAGATGCAGGGCCAATTACAGGAGTTGAAAAAGTTCTGTTGCCAAGTTCTAAATTAATATTATCAGCAGTTCTTTGCCCTTTGAATTGACCACCAGAAGCAATAGGAGCATCATTTTCTCTAAATTTATCAGGTCTTCTATGTTCAAAAGCTGCAACAACAGATCTTCTTTCTCCTTTTTTTCCAGGAAGTACAGGTGGTTGATATGAAACTTTAATATCATCAGCTCTTCTTAACTCATCGATAGTTTTAGGTAAAATACGAGTAGTATCGTGAATTCCTCCTAATGAATCTTGATCAACAGACAAGCCTAAACCAGGACCAATTCTTCTAGGTTCAAAAGGTTTTTCAGATCTTTTTTCCATTTTAATATTATCTTGCATTCTAGATTCAACAAAGGTAGTGATAGAAGGCATTCCACCTTGACCCCATGTATTTCCAGCAACAGGTTTAAAAAATGGTTCAACTTCACGTTTTGGTCTATAAGTACCATCAGTAGATGAACCAGTAAAATATTCTAATTTTCTACTATCACGTAGTTTAGGAGTATCCATATCTCTCATTCTATTAAAAATATTCATATTATTATGAGTAAATGATTTATCATTTGGAGACACAACACCATAAGTCATAGAATCAGATGAATTAGATGGTTTTGAGTCAAATGTTTCAAAAACTGACCAAACATTATTCCCGGAACTTGCTTCATTTGAACTTATAGGTTTAGAATTAGAATTAAATTTTTGTAGTTCAAATTGAGATTCAAATGATTGAGAAGAAGATTGTTGAACTTGATCAGTTCCAGCTCCCATTTGTTCAAATTTATCTTCTAAACCATAGTAGACAGGTATCATAAATTTTTTAGGATCCATAGTGTCATCTGCTCTTTGTTTATAAATATTTTTAATTTTAGAATCCATAGTTTTAATAGAGTCAGAATGATACTGAGAATATCTATAATCATCAAGTAGTACTTTATCACTATATGATGTTTTTTTAGTAGCTGGAGCTGAATCTTTATCAGTAATATATCCGGCATATCCTAATCCTGTTAATAAAGCTAATTCTGCCATAGTAATTTAATAATAATTGAATAGATTATAATTATTTGTAAATAATTATATTTGCAAATAACTAAATTTTTTAAATTTTAGTATTAGCTAACTTGGATGCATAATCCGCAGGAGTCAAATCTTTAGCTTGTAAACGTGTGTTTACTCCAAAACGATTTGATCCAACTTGTTCAGAACCTGGAGCACTCATTCCATAAAAAACAAATGATCTAGGATCTTTAATAGGAAAGTCAAATCTTGTTTGTTGTGCCATTTTAACATCAAGAACAGAGGATTCAAGTCTGGTATTAGATGGTTCTAAATTTCTAGAACACAAGGTTTTATTAGATTTAATACTTTTAGATAAATTATTAGCATAAGCATTTTTTTCAGCAACAGTTCTACCTTCAACACATCTAGAATCAGGTAGGTCTAAGTTTTTCAAGTGTGATTCAATATCGGAAAGAGCAGTAATATTACCAACTTCATTTGGTCCATACCAAACACTACGTAAATTATTCATACCATTAGCGGCAATACAAGAAGCATTATTAATTTGTGTGGAATCAACTTTATATAAGCCGGGTGCAACACCTTGATTTAAACGATTTGATTGATAGCAATCATCATAAATTTTTCTTGAAAAAATTCCTGACATTTAATATAAATATTATCAAGATAAAAAAAATTTGAAAATTATATATTTTAATTTATTGTATTTGATAATATTAATTAATTTGCTTGATTAATCTATGGGTTGCGATTTTACTGAAGAAACTTGTTTAGAAATTACTTGGATTAATTCAGATAATAAAACTATTATTTCCCATTATATTATTGAAAATCTTACAAAATACAAATATTTTCAAGGTGATTCAGCTGATTTATCTGATAAAGTGTTGGAGCTACAAAATAAATTTCAACCAATTCCAATTGTTGTAGATAATAGAATTAGTTATGATATGGATTTGATAAGACTTGGAGAGTTTAATTTATTTGACAATTTTTCTGTTTGTGAATGGGTTAAAATGTATTTAATTGATTGGTTAAATAAATATAAATTGCTAGAAGAGATTATTGAAGGTAAATATGAATGTAAATTTAAGACCAAAATTACTGGAATTAAATTAGTAAAAAGAAGTTGTTACTTATTTAAATATTACTATTATACTTAGAAACCTCTGGAAGTAGGAAATTTAAGGTTAGTAGGTACAATAGATCTATCGCAAAGACGAGGGTTCATAGTAATATTATTATTGCATTCCCCTTGAATTCTATTAGGAGCATTAGGGGCAATATCGCAAGAAACAAATTTAGCATTAGCACAATGGGTTAAATTTCTTTTAACACCTCTTAAGTTATCTTCAATATCAGCACGTTGAACAAAGGTTGAAGGGCCTAATTCAAGAGTAGAATTAGAGTTTTGGTCACAGGGAGCACAACCAACAGTTTTGGCTTGAGTAGCACAGGGAACATCCTTAGAGGACTTGTATGAGGGATTAATGTGATAATCTAAAAATAACGCATAATCAGCAGGGGCGCATGATGTTTTTGTGTGTTGTGAAATAGCACATGAATCATTAATTAATCTAGAACTTATTCCTGACATTTATATAATATATATAAGAAATTATTTTAACTAGAATTTTTTATTTAAATATCTAGTGTCTTTAGGAAAAGGATTTGATCCATAGACTTCATGTTGAAAATTTCTAAAAGTAAAATGAAATCTATCTTGTTCTATATCTCTTGAAGGTCCTTGTCCTTGCATATCACGTGTTGACATTCCATATTTAATTTTACTAAAATCAGCAATATTACCAAAACCAGTATTTGTTTTAGATCCAGCAGGAATATAGTCAGAATGATCTAAATTTCTTCTTCTATCATGAACCATTTTAAATGATCTGCCATCAGTTGATTTAAATTCAGGAATTTGATTTTTTTTAGAATGGACGGGAATTTTAAATTCAGATTCAATAGAAACTTTTTGTGCATAGTCCATGGGGTTACCACCAGTATTTAATGGTTGAGGAAAATATTTAGAATCAAAACCAGACACAACAGTTGAGGTATTTGATTTACTAACTTCAGTAATATTTCTAGTATATTGGGTATTTGAATTAATTCCAGCAAAAGTAGTAGTCAAACCATTAGCTCCATAAACTAAAGAGTTGGTAAGTGGAATTGAATCTTGATAAAATCTAAAAAGTGGTTGTTCAAATTGTCTAGGATTTGTATAGTACTTGAGTTTGCCAAAAGAGTTATTTTGATCTGGTTGTGTTGCATCAATTTTATCCATTTGTTTATATTATAGAATTATATATTATTTTTTAAAGATAAAATTTATTTATTATAACGTAAATCTCTAAATTTTTCACATCCAATACCATCCATTTTACATTTAAGGTTAGGTTGATATATAAAATCTAAAAAATCTTTACGTTTATTAACCATTGTAGTAATTGGCATAGTAATAAATGCTCTTTGGCGTGTTTTTGCAGTTAAATCATTTTCATCCTCATAATATTCCCAATATAGATTATTTTTTATTTTTTCTTCTGGTTCATCATCACATGCTTCTAAATTAGGATTAGGATCTAAAGGTAAAATATTACCCATTGGATTATTAATAGTTGATCTTCTACAGCTTAAATGTTTTTTAATTTGATCTACTTTTCCATCCATAATTTCAGATTCAGAGTATTTATATCCAAAGAAACTAGTTAATATAAATCCAATAGCACATAAATAAGCCCATTTATATCTATTAAATAACATAAATATTACAAATGTTATTAACCAATATCTCGAAATAGCATTAAATGTATTTGTTGTTGGTGATGGATAAATATCTGATATCTTTGTAAACAATATATGAGGGTTATATATCCAGAACTCCTCTTTTTTCATTCAAATTTAATAACTATATATTAGATATTAAATTTTTAAGTTTAGTCAAGTTCAGGTTGTGATTCTACTTGAATATTACTATAATATTCTTCTAACTCTTTTAATTGCTCTGCACTTAACTCCTTTTCCTCAGTTGAACTAGGTACTGTGGATGAAGAACCTCCTGCAAGTCCAGCAACACTTGAAACAAGAGAACCAATATTTCCTAAATCTAAACCACTAGTTCCAGCTCCGCCAGTTAATCCAGAAAGCATTTCTGGTGATATTTCACTCATCATTTTTGCAACCATTTCTTCTGGTTTTATTTTTGACATATCAATTTTACCAAGTTGTTCATTAAAATTTTTATCAGTCATTAATCCCATAAGTGATCCTATAATTTCTGAAGGATCAATTTTACCCGATGCAATTAACTCCTGATATTTTAAACCAAGTTTTTTTGTTGTATCAAATACTTGATCAGCTGATTCTAAATTTCCCATTGTTGAAGTAATATCTTGCATTAATGAACTCATCAATTCCTCATTTTTTGCATCCGCCATTCCCGGCATAAATTGATTTATTAAATTACCAACATCTAAATCTTTCATATCTGATCCTAAACCTAATTGTTCTAATGGATTTGGTTGAGATGAATCTGAACTCATTAATTTACCCATTACATCCATTAGTTTAGAAGGATCTAATGATTCTGGATTTGAAGGATCTAAACCAAAACTTGACATCATAGAATTTAACTTACTCATATCAAATGATGGATGAGCTTGATTTAACAATGGATTTGCACCATGAGATCTTGATTTTGCTTGTCTTCCTAACTTGTTATGAAGTTTTTTTGACAATTCATCTCTTGAACTAGTTGCTACAGCTAAAGTTTGTTCTTCTGCTTCTACTTTTAAAACCTTTTCTAACTCTTCAGTTAAAGTATTAATAATTGCTTGTGATTTGGTTTCATGAGCAGTTTCAAATAGTAAAAACATTGTATGGACAAATTTCCAATAACTTTTTCTACATCCTTCAGGTAAATCTGCATATATTTCTGAACCAAATAAAGGAGTTTTAATTTCTTTTGCTAACTTTTCCTTCTTCATTAAAATAAAATGTCTTACTAATCTTTCATCAGTTCTAATTTCAAGATGGTTTGCAGTAAATCCCTTCCAGAATGATTTTTCAACTTTGTCAATAGTTGAGTAAGTGTAAACTCCTAAATCAACTAAATTAGCAAGCTGTTCAGTTAACTCTGAGAAAAAATTAGATTTCTGGGTATTAATATCATCAATGTTTTCAGGGGAAAAATTATATTCTTTCATTATATATTTAAAATAAATAGACTTTGTTTTAAATATCTTTATTTAATATTTTTTCCTATTTTCCTAATTTTTTTATTGCATATACATTTGCTAGTAATGCCAAATTTTCTAAATAACCAAAAATATTTTCTTTATTTGTTTCTGTTAATTGAATAAATAAATGTTTGACAATTAACAACACTTCTGCAAATTTATTTGCAGAACCAATAGTTTCTTCCATTTTATAAAAAAAATTATAATCCCTTGATGAAATTTTTTCCATAAAACTTTCATTTCCAGATGCAAAAATATATCCGGCAAACATATCAACTCCAATTTCTTTATTAGAGTTAATTCCGGTTTCAATTAAGGATTTGTATGAAAGTAGCTGGTTATAACTTTTTGTATCAACTGACATTTTTGAAAATATTTTTACAAGTTCTGATAAAAATGTTGAAAGTTCACCATTAAAAAGAGTAACAACTTCATCTCTGGATAGTTCCATTAATTGATCCATTTAATATTATAATTATATATTTATATATTTATATAGTTTTATTTAACGAATTGTTTATTTAAACTTAAAATATTATCTAAATCACAAGTTCTATTTGTAAGTAGTTCATTTAATTTTTTATCTTGAAGTTCTTTTTTAATCTTTGAATCAATAATTTTTTCATTAAGACTTGTGAAATTATCTGTAACAAATATCTCATTTAATTTATTAAACGAAACTATTTTTTTATTAAGTTCATCGTCATTATCTGTTAGAGATATAAAATTAATATCAATGGAGCTACCATGAGAATTAAGTGACAAGTCAATTTTTGAAGTAAAATTTGGATTTTTAACAGTTGTTATATTATTTGTATTCAAATACATATATTGAAGTGATTCAATCCATGTAAATACTTCTCTTCCAACAAGTGGTCTATTCATTCCTTTTACTATTAAAGTAGGGACATCAGTAATAATATCAGGAAGTTTAGGACCAGTAGGATTATCAACAGAAATATATTTATAGTTATCTTGAGAGCCCAAATATTTAATAGTTTGTAGTAGTTTAAAACAATGGGGACATTTATCACTATAAAATAATATATGTTTATTTAAAGTTGCCATAATTATTACATTATTTGACTATATTTTTTTATTAATTTTTAACTCAATAAATATCTAAATATTTATTAATAACAATGGGAGATAACACTTCTGAACATAACGTCCTTGACGTTTTACTTATGAAAAAGAAAAAATATATAGTTCTTTTCTCTGGTCTTGATTTTAGTCCAGTTGAACAAATTGCAAATGATTTATCAAAAGATTTTAATTCAACAGTTTTAAATTTTATTCATTTGGGATTAGAAGATTCTTTAGATCCAATTAATTCTAGAGTTAATGATTTGCTAAATAAAACAAACAAACCTTTATTTATAATAGGGAAAACATTTCCTTCATCTAAGTTAAAAATACCAGTTGATTTGCATTTTCATATTAGTTTACATCAAATTGCTATCTTAAAATTAGATCCTCTTAAAAGACAAGATTTACCAGCAAAATATGTTGAATCAATTAAAACAAATCGTGTTAATAAATATATAAATTTACAAAAAGAATATTCGTTAGACAAAATCGAAGATGAAATTTTTTCTATTATTATTGAAGATATTGAGAAAAAAGTTTATGGTGATCAGTATGAGTCTCTTAGTTCTAAATCATCTAATAAATCTCAAAATACACCTAATCAAACAAAACCAACCCAATCATCGCAACTAACATTTAATCCAAATGTTCCTTCTATTAAAGAGCTAAAAGAAGAAGTTACAAAAAAAGCAGAAGAAGAAATACAAGAAAGTATTGATAGTGGTGAAGATTCTATAAGTGCTGAAAAAGAACTAGAAACTAGTTCAGATGATTTTTTATCAGATGAAGTTAGAGTATTAGGTTCTGGATCTAAATATAAATTATAAATATCAAAAACTATTAAATTAATTGCGAGTGATAGTATTTAGGAAATGTACAAAGTCTTAAATGAAAGTAACTAACACCTAATCCATGGGAACTAACATAAACTTTTCCATGTGTTGAAACAAATTGTTTAATTTGATCAGCAGCAAATTTCCAGAATTCGGATTTAATTTCTTGTGGTGCATTGTCAATAAACTCTTTAATTGTTGGATATTGAATTGTTGGGTGTGGATATGGAATTATTAACAAAGTATCACCAGATTTATTATAAAATGATCTAGCAATTTGATTAATATCAGAACCATCTTGTATTTGTTCTAAAAATGGGGTATAGTCTTGTCCACCAATTTCATCAAGTTCTTGAGCTGGAATAAAATTTTCCTTAAATATACTAGTTGAAGGATCAGGCCCACAAACAGATGTTTCATAAAAAAATCTTGATGTAATATTTGAAGGATATCCAAGTCCATGAGTTGATAATCTAAATAACTGGGTTTCCCATGTTTCAAAATGTTCTTGTATAGATTTTGGTTCTTGTATAGGTTTTGATATAGGTTCTGATTTTATTTCTGTTTTTGAACTCAAGCTTAACCACGTACATATTGCTCCTAATATAATAATTGCACATATTAAAACAAAATTAATATTCATATAAATTTTGTTTAGAAATTATTTTTCCGCAATATTACTCATAAATTCAATTAGTTCGTCATGAGCATCCCATGTTGAAACATCCCATGTGTATAAATTTCCATACAGCGGATTATAAATAGATGCCTTAGATATAATTAAACCCTTACGTCTTGCTAAACCTACATATGCAAGTAGTTGAACTAACATTTCAACATGTGGTTTAGGATCTGTATATGTTTTAATTTCAACAATATGATCATCAATAAGTAAATCTAAAATTCCTTTAATTTGTGTAGTATTATCTCTTATTGTGTACTGAACAAATAGTTTATCAGGGTCAACATCTTTAACAAACATTGTACAACCAATTTGAACAGTATACAACCATTGGGAATAATATTTAATATCTTCTGGATTAATTTTATTAATATTTGGTTCATCTTTAAAATTAACTAAATGTTGTAATGAAACCCTTCCACGAGAAATTCCTTTAACAAGTGATAATACAAATATTTCAAATGCACATTCTGAACTTGTTTTAGTACCTATATATTTTTCATGTGCAGAAATAAAATTAGGTTTTAAATATTTTATTAACTTTCCTCTAATTTCTGCTCCTTGATCAAAATATGATTTAATTCTATCAATTTGTTCTGTTGTTTTAGATAAAAAGTTAGTTCCAAATCTTGAATCAAAATAGGTTTTAATAGCTGGATCATGAAGTTTTTCAACATAATATTTAAATTCACTTAAACATAACATTTGATAATCATGGGATTCTAATTTTAGTCCTTTGGCTTGTAGAACACAACGGGATACAAATAGTTCCATAAAATCACCAAATAAATTTGATATATTTGAAACAACTAAATTTCTAGATTCAAAGTAATCTGCAAAATGAATAGGAATTTTTAAATGTAAATAGCTTGTTGTAAATGGAATAGATTTATAGTCAAATAAATTAGAACAAATTTGTTCAAAATCCAAATGTGACATTTTAGCAATAATATTTGTAACTGAATTAATTGAAGGTAGCTGAAGTAACTGAGTTTCTGGAATTTCAGGAATTGGAATATTTAAAGAAAGAATTTGAAGGAAATCTTCTTGGGCAGTAATTTCTGATAAGAACTGTGAAGGCTTATTTTCTGTATAACAAAGCACTAACTTTTTTTTAGCTCTTGTAACTCCAACATAAAAGAGTCTACGTTCTTCTTCAATATCCACACACATAGCAGATGGAAAAACTCCCTGTTTTAAATCTAAAATAAATACATATGGAAATTCTAAACCTTTAGTTCCGTGAATAGTTGATAAGATTACTCTATTTTTAATTCTCTGAATATTTTCTCTTGTGGCTTTATTATCTTGAACAGTTTCTAAATAATATGTTGGTATTTTTTTTTCTGCAAGTTCTGCCTCTATTTTCTGCAGTGATGAATTATTTCTTGAAACAATTACTATATCATGTAACTTGACATCTGAGTTTGGATCTTGTAGTTTGGCTTGTATTGATTTAACAAAAAACTCAAGTTCTTCATGCTGGTTTGTAAATCCTCGCACTTGAATTTTACTTAGCTTGGTTTCAGACATAGGGATAAGTTCTTTGTCTAATTTATTTTGATTATAACCTAAAATAATATTTGCTAATCCAATAATATTTTTTTGAGATCTATAATTACGATTTAAGTAAAAATAATGTGAGTTTGCATAATTTGATGTAAATTCTAAAATATATTTAATATTTGTTTTTCTAAATGTATAAATATTTTGTTGATCATCTCCTACAGTAACCAACAGCTGGGCTTCAGCAGATGAGTATAACCTGGCAATTATTTGTTCTTGTATTTCATTAATATCTTGATATTCATCAATAAATATATATTTATGGGTATGTGATGATTTGTATTTGGTTGTATTAATTAAATCATAGTACTTGTATAAAAATTTTTCTATAACATCTTCAACTAAAGATTCAGTTGTATTTGTAACTAACTTGTTCACATGCTGATATGCAATTGAATGAAATGTTCCAATGGTCATTAATCCAACCTGTTTTTCAGTCAAATGTTCACTAAGTCGATCTTTAAGCTCACCAGCAGCATTACGAGTAAAAGTAGTAATAAAAAAATGTTCAGGTCTACATCCTAGTTCTTTAATCATATAAATAATTTTACTAATCACAGTGGTTGTTTTACCAGAACCAGCACATGCAATAATACACATAGAATATTTTGAATTAAGAAACTCTTGATTAGTTACTATTTCAAGTTGTTCTGGATTTAATTTGGTTAAATATGGAGAATCCATTTTTACTTAATATAATTAACATGTTATTTCTTTATATTTAAATTTATAGTTTATAACTAATATAATGGAAAAATATAATAAAGTTTTAGTTGGTGGTACATTTGATAGATTACATTTAGGACATAAATTACTTCTTACAAAAGCATTAAATATAACTTGTAATCAGTTAATAGTTGGAATAACTGATAAAACAATGTTGAAAAATAAAGTTTTATTTGAATTAATTGAACCAATTGAAATAAGAATTAACAATGTTAAAAAATATTTGGAAGAATTAAATGTGCATCAAGTTAAAATAACAATAATTATAATTTACAATAAGTATTCAATAAGTGTAACAGATGAAACATTAGATGCAATAGTTTTAACAGATGAAACATTAAATACTGGTCTAGATATTAATAGTATTAGAGAAATTAATAAGCTAAAACCATTAAAAATTGTTCAAATAAAAAGAACAAAAATTTCAAGTAGTATGCTAAGAATAAATGATATAGCTTTATCGCAGAAAAAAATTGAATAATTTATTGTATATATGACTATTTATTAAGTTTAATGTTCTAGATATATATAAATCTAGGCATATTATTGAAGAATTTTTGTAGTTGATTCTTTTGAAAACTTTTGCGATGAAATGGAAGCCCCATTTCAAATCCTTTGTAGCAATAATGACTCCAAACTATTTAAACAGGCTCACAAGCGCTCTAAGAAAGAGTCAGCAACTAAACATTCCAGTTATTTGCATAAGCCAAGAAAGGCTCGTCAGGATAAGCTTGACAAAAAGCATTTGCAAAGTTGCAAGTTATGGAAGGTAACAAGAGCAAAAGCACGCGAAACAAAGGACTTTATAGTCGAGTTAAATCAAATTGCTGGGATTAACATTAACTTGGCAAATAGTAATGATGGATTTGAAAATTGTGTTTATAAATGTTTATATGATGAGCTTTGGGACTATGAAGATGATGTCTGCGACTATAATGATAGAGAGTGGTACTATGATATGTACAAAGATCAGGACTATGACGAGCGATCTTTTTCATGTGGTGATTACGATGACTGGGATAGATGGGATGAATTGAGTTTAACACTTACATGTGGAACTCGTAAAACTAGAATGTGAACATTTATTTTTTTTATTGTTTAACTAAATATAATATTATTATAATAAAATTATATTTAAAATAAGATTAGAAATTTATACAACAGGGGCAGAAGGTTCCATAGCAATACCACAAATACCCTTAGTAGATGAAGCAACAGAGTTTCTTGCAATATAAATATAACCAGCATCACCCCAAGTTGATGACCAGGAATTTTTAACAATATAATAGTCTTGACCTCCTGAACTACCAAATCCAACAGCTAAAACACCATGATCTAAATTAGTACCACATCCAACATCATTATAAACACCAGATTTATAAAGTTGAAATGATTTAGTATCAGCTTCAATAGCAACTGAAACAGGTTGAGTTTGGAGAGCAAGAGTAAGAGCAAGTTCATTAGCAGGAACATCATAGCATCCTGCAAGTTTAACTGCAGAAGTATATGATTGACAAGTTCCAGCAGTTTTAGTAGTACCAGAAACATAAGGATATGCAGATTCGGTAGTGATACCATTATCCATAATGTATGAAAAGGCATAATCCATCATTCCACCATTACATCCATGATTTCCATAGGAACCTGCACAATCCACAAGTTGTTGTTCAGAAAGTGATTTTAAAGTTCCAGTCTTAATAGCATAAGCACCTTCAACAGCCCCAGTTGTGGAGAAAGACCAACAAGATCCACATTGTCCTTGATCTTTAACGGGGGTAACAGCATTTTTATTTCTCCAATCAACACCAGAACCGACAGAACCAGAAAAGCTTTTAGCCTTGCAGTAGTTCTTTGGTAAGCCAACAGATTGTCTAATAAGAAATTCTTTGTATTCTCCATTAGTCATATCTGCAAAAGGAGTTACACCAACAGTCCAAGAGTTACCTTTAGTATTTTCTTTATCAGCCCATTCCATATTATCTTGGAAAATAGCAAATCTATCAATTAAATTAGGTAGAGAGTTATATTGTTTAGAAGGATGGGAAACAATAAAGTTAGCAAATCTAGGAAAAGTATTTAAAATATCAGTTCTTAAATTAGTTTGAATATGTTGAGCACAATCATTAAGGGTGGAAACAGGTGCATGAGTATATAAGTAATCATCACAAACAGCTTGGAGGCTACCAGTGAAAAGACCACAAACACTATTAACATCAGTAACATTAGCACGAGAAAAAGCATGTTCAGTTACGCACATAGCAAAATCAGAAGTTAAGGTTGCAGATACAGACAAAGAGCTGACAGCAGCAATTAATCCAAAAAAGACAATATTTATTAGTTGCATTTCGTATAATATATATAAAGATAATTATTTTTCTAAATGTTTTTTTTTCAATTTTTTATTTTATCTCTTATATTATTAATGGAAATTATATTTTATAGTATAGGAGACTGGGGAAAACTTGGTACAGGACTAAAAGCAACTGCTAAATCAATGGATTTAATTTCTCAAGAAAATCCTCCAAATTTTATTTTAAGTTTGGGCGATAATTTTTATCCAAATGGAGTAGTTTGTTCTTCAGATGAACAATGGGAAAACACATACAAACAAGTTTTTACTGGAAAGAACTTGTTTTGTCCATGGTACTCTGTTTTAGGTAATCATGATTATATATTAAATCCACAAGCTCAAATAGATTATTATTTAGAGGGAAAAGATTCACGTTGGATTATGCCTTGGAAATATTATCATGTAACTAAAACATATGAAGATTTTTCAATCCAGTTAGTATTTATTGATACAGTTGCACTAGATTTAACCTCAACATCTATGCTACTACCAAGAGATGTAATAAAAAGAGAAGGTTTAACTCAATCTGCATCAGATAAACAGCTATTTTGGATAGAAGAAACATTATCAAAATCTAAAGCAGATTGGTTAATAGTTGTTGGACATTATAATGTTTATACAGGTGGATATCATGGATCAAATAGAAATTTAATAAATTTACTTAAACCATTATTTAAGAAATATCAAGTAGATATGTATATTTCAGGACATTGTCATCATTTGGAACATTTGTCAGATTCTGGAGTAGAATATATTATTTCAGGATCTGGAGCAAAAACAGGTACAACAAGTAAAATATATCAAACAAAATTTAATTACGAGTCAAATGGTTATACAATTCATTCGATAAATAAAAATATTTTAAAAACATCATTTATTGACTCATACACATCTCAAGAACTATATTCATTTGAACAAGAACAAAAAAGGAACTTAAACTAATTTTTTAATTGCTTCAAAAACTCCACAAAGATCTTTTACAGTATCTTGAAGAATTTTAGAAAACTTTTTGCCTTCAGTTTTATATTTAATAACTAACTCATTAATTTCAGGATGATCAATTTTATATCCACAAAATGAAATATTTGGATGATCTTGAAGTCCTCTAGTAAGTAAATTACCTAAACTATGATTTTCATTTTCAATTAAAATTTCAGCATCATATTCAGCATTTGAATTATCAACTGCAGCAATTTCTAACTTGTCTAATATAATTTTTTGAATTGATTGGAGTTTTTCAATTGCAATTCCACAACATCTTAATATTATTTCTTCCTCTGAAATTTGTCTTAATGATTCCACAGTAAGAATAAATTCATTAGGGTTTACTTCTTCATATCCAAACACACTAACGGCTGAGTATATCGCATTATACATAGGAATATTATAATCAGCAACAGCAGAACAAATAAAATCTTCACCTGGTTTTAGTTTAATTATTAAAACTTCTCTAGGATAAACATCAGAAATTTTCTTATCATTTAAAAAGAATGATGTAAATTTTTCATTTGTAGTTACATTCATAACTTCATTTGTACGATTACGTGCTTCAATATACATATGCAAATTATTTAATAATTCCTTTTTCTTTGCTTCAATTTCTTCTAACTCTTGTAAACTATCTTTTTTTGAACTAAAAATAGAACTATTTGCTTGTACTTCTAGTTCAACACATTTGGTAACAAGTTCTGGATTATTGGGAACAATAGGTTTCTTATAATTAGAATTAATAATAGGTATATTTCCAATTCTTAACTTCATTTGATCTGCATTAAAAATAGATGTATTAGCTTCAATAGTAATAAAATCAGGATTCCAAGCAAAAGAACCTAACAAACTAAGTCCAATTCTACTCAAAGTATTAACAATTACATAATTAATATCAGAACCAGAAAGTTTAAATTTTAAAGTATTAGAACTAAATCCATCAATAGGATCTATTTTTTCAATTAAAGTATATTTGACATTAGAAGATGGCATTTTAATAATATATATAGATATATTTATTTGCTTAAATAAATATAAATTCAATTTTTTTATTAGTAAGTATTAACGATCTAATAAAAAAATTGCTTGTTATAGTCAATTTTTTATTAGTTAAGTAAAGAAACTAAATTAGTTTTTTTTAAATTGTGGAAAAATTTCTAAAAATAACTGATCAACTGTTAATAGTTCTTTTAATTTATCTTTAAGAATTGTATTATATGTATTATATGTATTATTTGTTTGATTAAAAAGTTTATTAAAAGATTTTCTTAGTTGATTTTCAGTATTATTATTATATAAGGCATAAAATACATATTGAATTGATTTAGAAAACTTACTCATAAAAAATTCGTTATTATAGTTTTCAATAAAATAGTATATTTTCTCAATAACAAAAGTATTAAGTTTTTGAATATAAAATTTTAAACCTAAACCAGCCACATCAATTAGTTCCAAATGTTCCTCAGAAAAAAAATTATATGGAGATTTTGTTGAGTCATATTGAATAAAATCAATATCAACTATCGCAGTAATTTCTTTGTTAATTAAACCTCGTCCTGGTAAAAATTCTGCTGAAGATTCAAATAAAATTTTTACAATATTAATATTATCAAAAGGATCAAGTGCTGTATTATTAGGAAATTTTATTTTAACACCTGAGCTTATAGATTCGTTATTAAGTATCCATTTTACTAAAATTGATAAATTAAATGCTAAACTTTTTGCAAAAAATGGATTGGATGATATAATTAGTAAATCAAGATCATTAGAATCATAATATTGAAATTTTTTTGGCGTTCTAAACTGAAGTGCTTTTCCACCCTTAATAACTATTTTAGAATCAAATGGCATAGATTTTGAATTAAGTTTTCCAACTAGAAAAAGAGTAGCATAAATTATTCGGTGTTGTCTTGAATCATTAAAATTTGCAGTATAATATGGAATTATTTGTTGAATTTGTTGAATTATTTGTTGAATTTGCTTAATATTAAACTTAAATGTATTTAACTCTTCTTTGCTAAAAATTCCATCCCAGTACTGTTCATTTAATTTCTCGTCGGTTGGAAAATAATAAAATTTAGAATCTAATATTTTATTCATTATTGTTTCTGAATCTTCAAATAATTTTTCAAATTCTTTTTGTGTATAAAACTCTAACAATTGCATATAATTTCCATATATAGTTTTTCTACTTGATGGTTCTAATGGTTTTGAAGTTAACTCTTTTAATTCAGTTAAATTTTTTTTAATTATTAAATCTTTAATAAGTAAACATATTGGAGATGTTTGGGACTTACATTTAAAATTTGTATACAAATAAAAAATAAAATTATAATAAGGTGAAATATCAGTTTGGACATCAATTGTTTCTAATATTCGTGGTAATACATTTGATAAAATTTGAAGATTAAAGTTAAAAACAAGTGAAACAGTTAACGCATTTAAATTATTTTCTAAAATTACTTGTTTGTATATATTTATTGAATTAACTATTTTTGTTAAATTAAGATTTTGTATTATAAATATATATTTAGGATCAATTTGTTGATTATATTTGTTAATAATTTCATCTGTAAGTACATAACTATTTTTTTCAATAAATTTTAATAAAATTATATTTTGCACCCAAACACTAAAATTACCTGTTAAATTTTTAATAATTTGTATCCAAGGACTAATTTTAACTGGCAAAGGATTAGTAATTTCATTTAAAAAATTAGTTTGATCTATTGTTTGTTCAATTTTATTGACAAATAAATTAATAAAAGTAGGAAAATAATTATATTTATTTCCCAATATAAAATTATTAAAAATTACATTTGCATATTCAATAATTGATTCTAGACTAACATTTAAATTTAGAATAATATTAAATAAACTATCCATTTTGTTATTAAAATATTTATAATAAACAAAACTATTTTCTGTTGTATTTGTAAGTAATTCAATTACTTCTTTTATTTTTTCAAATTTTGCATCATCTGAATTACTTGAATTTAATATTTTATTAATCTTAGTAATAAAATCTTCTTCTGTTAAAGAACCTCCTATTAATTTCTTGTATTTGAGATATTTGTCTTTATATTTATTGTACATTAGAATATATTTAGATAATATATTTAGAAAAGTCAGTCTCTTTTATTAAATCACAAGAAGCAATACCACTTACATTCCATATAACTCCTGAAGCACATTCCCAATGTCTATACCATTCTGAAAGTAGTACAAAATTATTTTTCCATCTAGCTCCCATTATTTCATTAATAAATTCATGGGCAGATTCTCCTCCAACTATTTCAAAACGATCAGTTGGATTTGATCCACTATGCCAAATTTTATCTCCTAACCAAGGGGTAATTATAAGACCATCAAAATCTTTTTTGACTCTTGCCCAATCAATCACATCATAAAATTTTATATCTCCGGGTTTACGTTTATATGTTTTAATAAATTTAAATAAATCATCTTTTGAAGTGATTAACTTAACTGAATCAAATACTTCTATTTTATATGTGTATGGGAATAAATTCCATGGACTTGGTTGTTTAACATTTGATTCAACCCATTCTAACCAACCAGACCCATGAGAAATCCACAAACCAGGAGGATTAGAGTATACTGTTTTCTTACTCCCAGGTTTCCAAGATCCATCTAATAAATTAGTATCTAACTTTTCAATTGGTTTAAAAGAAAAGTGCAAGAATGAATCTTTAAGTTTATGTTTATGTATAAATTTTTTAACATCATGAATATTTGCTTTTGCTACTTTGTAAATTTGTTTTTCTGGATACTCAATCCAACGTTGAATTGGTTGGATTGGAGGAATTGGTGGAGTTACAATCTGCACAGTAGTTGTTTTATTGGATGAAGTTTTTAGAATAGATTTAATTTCTTTAGTTTCCTTTTTAACTGGTTCTGGTGTTAAAATATTTTGTTCAGGGATTTTATCAAGTTGTACAAATATTTTATTTTTTGAATCGTATATGTACATTTGCTATTTAATATATAATAAGTTAAAAAATTTTATTAAATAATATTTATTTAATATAAATATGTTAGAGTCAGTAATTAAATATGCACAAAAAGAATATGGTTGGGAATTAAGTTTTGCAGGAAAAGTTCTTTATGAATATAAACGTTTTATGTATTTAAAATCACAAGATCCAAATTGTAGTCCATCTGATTCAATAGATCAGTTTTGGCATGTGCATATTTTATACACAGAGAACTATAGTCGTTTTTGTATAGAAAATTATGGTAAATTTATTCATCATAATCCAGATATGAGTTTAGATCAAAAAGCCAGAAAAGAAAGAATTGGAAAGACTATAAAACTATATATGTTAACATTTCCTTCAATAACTTATCCAGAAATTTGGAATATAAATTTAGAGTTAGCAAATGTAGATTTAACTAAAAAAGTTTCTACATCTGGACAAACAATTAAAGTAAAAGTTATATATATGTATTTGGATGAATCAACAGGCAAATATTCACCAAATAAAAAAAGGTCATGTAGTTTAGCATTTGCAGATAAAGTGCTTGATTTAAATATTAGTCCAAGTATGACATATGGAGATATTACTAAATTTATTTCAGAAAAAACATCCCATTTTGAACCAGAAATAAAAATGTATATGTCAAATAATGCTTTCACATGTAAATATAAAACTCCAACAGGTTCAAGTATAAATAAATTAGATAAAATAGATATAAATTTATCAAAGTATTATGTGGCTGAACTTGTAGAACTTACACATTTAAGTCCTCCAAAGGAGGCCTTCTTTGCAGGTCCTTATTGCTAAACAATTATAGTTTAAATAACTTCAGAATAGCAGTTATCAACACATTCAATAGAACAACAAACCATATTACATCTACGCAAACTATAAGTATATTTAATAATAATTTTATCACAAACTTGACAGTTCTGAATGTTCTGAATATCTCTTAATACCCAATACATTTGTTTTCGATGTTCTGGATTGTATTCATAAATATGTATTAATATTTCATATGGTAGTAATAGTGGCATAAATTAAACTAACATTTAATTTATAACTATTAAAATATAAATTAAATCAATTTTTATTTAATTAGCTTATTTATATAAATTGTTTAATTGCTTATATAACTAATTATGCAATTATTCATAAAAATATTCTTAATATAAAACTTTGCATTTTAACTCGTAATTATAGCCAAAATTATATTTTTTTATTCAGATCAAAATTTTAATAACTTGATAATTATAATCTGGATATTTTTATATTTTTTAACTTGTAATTATAGCCAAAATTATTTTTTTTTATTCAGATCAAAATTTTAATAACTCGATAATTATAATCTGGATATTTTTATATTTTTTAACTTGTAATTATAGCCAAAATTATATTTTTTATTCAGATTAAAATTTTAATAACTCGATAATTATAATCTGGATATTTTTATATTTTTTAACTATTAAAAAAATAAATTAATTTTTATTTAATTAGCTTGTTTACATAATTTAACCCATTCTGCATACTGAGTTTTTGGATCAAATATTGGTCCAGGATGGATATCTGAATAAGACCCATCCCATTTGTATAATACTTTGTTTGGAACTGATGCTAAATGTGGGAGCCATTTTTTAATATAGATACATTCGGGGTCCCATGTTTTAATCATAGAATTATCAATACGCATAGGTCTACCAGAAAGAGGTGCACCAGGTGCAGAGAATTTTTTACCAGGATAATCAAAATCTAAAATCCAGTGATGATTCATTTTATTTTGAGAAGGTCCAATTGCATCAACTAACATAGAAGAATAACCTGCTTGTGATCCATATTTAGGATTTAGAATATGAATATGCAAGTATTTTGTCCAAAAAACCCCCAAAATCATTCTTAATCTATTATGTAAAAATCCTGTTGTTTTCATTTCGTTAATACCTGCATCTATTAATAAAAATCCTGTTTGTCCATTCATCATTGCAGTCCAGTTCTTTTTAACAGATGAATTAGAAGGCCATGGTATCTTCTCATATCGTCCATCCATTAAACGTGAGAAGCTACGAGCTTCGGGAAGATTAATTATTCCACTTAAATAAAAATCCCTCCAATATAACTGTTTAATTATTTGAGATTTAAGACCAAGCTTTTCTTTTATACGCCAATACACTTCTCTTATACTTAAACATCCCATATTTAAAGCCGCAGATAAACCTGTAGTATTATAAGCTAACATATCTCGATTAGTAGCATATTCTGTAAAGTTTTTAATTTGTCCAAGTCTTTTTAGTCCTGGGGTCCTGCCACCATGTTGTGCTATTAACTCATTAGGTTTATAAAACTTGTTCAAGTTAGTAATTTTATATGTGGGATCAAGTTGTTTGAAAATAGTTGATTCAAATCCTGAACTAACAAATTTGGTTTTTGATTGTAAGTTAATAGGTTTATTAGGTTGAACTTTAGACGTATTGGAATAAAATGCTCCAAATTGTTTAAATCCTGTACCATCAGATTTAACTAGTTGACTAATTGGAATTAAAGTATAATCATCTGGTGATTCAATTACTGGGATATTTAAATGCGAACAAACACTTTTAATTCCATGATCACGTTTTTCTGCATAAGTGGAAAAATCTGTATTAAACCCCACAATTATTTCTTCGTGTGATTTATTTAGTCTTGTAAGTAGCTGAGCCATAACTTCCCAAGGAATTCCATAAAGTAAAAAAAGTTTGGATTTATATGATGATTTAAGTTCTTGATCTAAATCTTCTAAACACTCACATATAAACTGTACAGCATTAGAAGAAAAATAATGCGAGTTTTTTTTAGTTTGAACAATTTGATTTGAATCTAAAATAAATAAAGGTAAAATATGATCAACTTGTTGAGCCAATTTAATCAATCCTAAATTATCAACTAATCTACAATCTCTTCTAAAAATAAATATACCTAATTTTGTCATTAAACTATAATATGCAGATAGATATTTTTTTAAATATATGAAAAGAAATCATTAATTCCATTAATTGATTTTAATTCACCAAGTATTTGTTTACAAAATGCATGAATTCCAGAATTTGTTTCCCAATTATTTAATTCAATCCATTTGAAACTTTGAGCTTCAGTTTTAGTTGTATCTAAGTCCTGTGCTAGTTCCAAGTTAATAATTTGTCCAATATTAATTCCAAACAAAGCCATTTTAGATTTAGATGACCAAAAAGCATTTGCATTTAATTTATTTAATTGAATTGAAGAATTTATTAATTCAAAAGATTCTTTAGTTAAAAGTTCTCCTAATTCTTCAGTAAATTCAGCATATGCAGTTTCCCAACATTCTTCAGGTCTAACTTTATTATTTATTTTTACACCTTCACGTCCTCCTCCAATAAAATTAAATTTAGTTTCTAAATTAGTACTATTTGTTTCATTTCTTGATTCAATTAGTCCAAGTATTTGAATAGAATTATCAACAGGATTAATTATATATGGAACAATACCACCAGCACAAAAACCTTTTTCTTCAGTATCATTAAGTTTAAGACTTAATTTAGAAATATATGGAACTCTACTTAAGTATTTTTTATAGTTAAAAAATTTTGTACATTTTCTTAATCCATGTGCTGGAACTTTTGAATTTAACTTGCATAATGGACAATCAAATATTCTAATTGGTTTAGATGAATTTTGTTTTTTAGTTACTGGTTCTACCTGTAATTCAACTGGTGGTTCTACTTGTACTTCAACTGGTGGTTCTACCTGTAATTCAACTGGTGGTTCTACCTGTACTTCAACTGGTGGTTCTACCTGTAATTCAACTGGTGGTTCTACCTGTAATTCAACTGGTGGTTCAACTGGTGGTTCAACTGGTGGTTCTACCTGTAATTCTACATGTACTTCAACTGGTGGTTTTACCTGTAATTGAACTGGTGGTTCTACCTGTAATTCTACATGTACTTCAACTGGTGGTTCAACTGGTGGTTCAACTGGTGGTTCAACTTGTTGTTTTGTAGTTGCAAGTTTATCCATTTGTTCAATTGCAAGTTTATCCATTTGTTCTTTTAAATCTTCAATAGGAATTTGAACAACAGAATCATCATATTTCTCATTTACAAGAGTTTGAGTTGATGTATTTTTATTTGATAATAAAGAATTTACTATTCCCATATTATATTATTGATTTATTTATTTTATTAATTAAATTCAATTAAATAAATAAATCAATTTTTTATTAAAAGTAAATAATTGAAATATATTGCAACTAGATTAATAGTATTTTAGTTAATAAATTACTATGGACAAACTACTTGAGTTTCAAAAATCTCATGTTGAAAATTTAGTTGGTTCTTTAATGTTAAATTCTCGGGTATTAGATGCTTCTGACACTGGTACAGGTAAAACGTTTTGTATTTTAGCAGCATGTAAAATATCTGATTTAGTTCCTTTTGTAATTACACCAAAATCTGTTATTGCTAATTGGTACAAAGTGTCAGAATATATGGGATGTGAACTTTATGGTATTGCTAATTATGAACTAATGCAGAACTGTAAATACTTGGATTCAAAGAAAAAAAAAGTTACTGCAGATTTTGTTAAAGTACAAGAATTGATTATTGAGGAGTCAGATTCTGATTCAGATTCAAGTACTGGCACAATGTTTAAATTTAAAAAATCTCATAAAGCAAAATCCAAGCATATAGATTTTCAGAAAAAATTTAGAGAAAGAGCATTAGCAAAGGCAATGCAGGGGAAAAAAGTAGAAGATGAAGATTTAGTAAATTCTGGATCTGAAAATGAAGAAGAAAATAAAACATCAAAAAAGAGAATAAAATATGATTATATATGGGATGAGTCTAAACTACCAGGAAATATTCTATTTATATTTGATGAAGCACACAAATGTAAAAACCACAAAACAAATAATGGGCGGCTTTTGTATAAGTTAAGTAAAGTACCAGGAGTAAAGATAGCTTTACTTTCGGCCACAGTAGTTGATAAACCGGAGTTCTTCAAGTTACCAGGATGTGTTTTAGGATTTTATGAAGATATTGGTTCAGGTAAACATTGGTTACAAAAAGTGTCAAAAGGATTTAATAATCCAATGGAGGCAGTACACAAGCTAATATATCCAGATTATGCATCAAGAATGAGAATAGTGGATTTAGAAAATGAATTTCCAGATAATCATATTGTGGCAGAAAAGATGGATATGGAAAATGCTGCAGAAATAGAAGCCCAATATTTAATTATTCAAGAAGCTTTACAAGCACTTAAAACTAAAGAAGAAAATTCTACATGTCCACTTGCAATTATTAATTATGCAAGACAACAAATTGAACTACTAAAGGTTCCAGTATTTGTTAGACTAACAAATGAACTAGTTGCTCAAGGAAAACATGTGGCTATATTTGTAAATTTTACAGACACTTTGTTAAGTTTGGGAGAGCATTTGGGAACTAAGTGTTTTATATATGGGGACCAAAAAATAGAAGAGAGAGAGGCAAATATTCAGTCATTTGCAGAAAACAAAGATAAAATAACAATATGTAATATAAGAGCTGGTGGGGTTGGGATATCACTACATGATACAGATGGTAAATATCCTCGAGTAGCCTTAATATCACCAACATGGTCAGCCCAAGATTTAATTCAAGTGCTAGGAAGAGTTCATAGAGCAAATTGCAAATCACCAGTAGAACAAAAAATATTATTTTGCAATGGAACATTTGAAGAGACAATAGCTGCAATAATTCAATCTAAAGTGAAAAATATAGGATTTTTAAATGATGGATCAACAGAATCATATACAATGGAAAATTTGATAGAAGCAGAATTATCAAGTGAAATTGAACCAGTAGAACAAGATGAATTTACAAATGATTTTGAAAGATTAGAAAGATTAAATAAAAAAAAGTTACAATTAGAAGAAGATTTAAAAAAAATAGTTCAAGAAATTGGATTAATAGAAAAAAAGCTAATAGAAAAATTAGATTTTTAACTTAAAAACTATGTTGAACTGCATCATTTAAATTAGTTACAAGCACATATTTAAAATTTTCATCAAATAAATCTGGATAATCCTTAATAATTTCATCTAAATCAACAGAATTTTCTATTGGTACAAGTACTTTGTTAACACCAGCTTGTTTTGCACCAACTAATTTATATTCAAGTCCGCCAATTTTAGTTACATTTGAATTTAAATCAATTTCTCCAGTCATTGCAACTTTATTATTAAATGGTTTGGATAAAATAAGTGAAATAAAGGCAATTGCAAAAGCACAACCAGCAGATGGGCCATCTTTGGGAGTTGCACCAGCAGGAGTATGAATATGAAATCCATTAGGGAAATTTTTCTTTATATGTGTATTTATAAGCTCAATTGTATTAAACTCAGTCTGTGTACAAATATATCGAACAGCACAAGTAAATGCACATTGAACACTTTCTTTCATAACATCACCTTGTGATCCAGTTAACTTGAGTGCAAAATTAGAGTCTAATGAATAATTTGCTTCTATTTGAATAGTAGTTATACCACCTGTACCAACATTAGTTGCATACAGTCCATTAACCACACCAACCAATGGAGTTAACCCAATCTTCTTTTTAATAATTTTTGAAGTTGAATCTACAAGTTCATCAACCATTTGAGAATTTAAAACAATTTTGTCACCAGATGAATGTAAGTATTTATCAAGTTCATTAGTAAGACGTAATTTATTTAATTTAAGGAGAATTAATTCTATTTTTCTTTTAATATCTCTAACACCAGCTTCAATAGTATAATCATTAATAAGTTGTTTAATAGTTAAATCATCCATTTCAAGTTTATATGGGAAACCAATTATAGTTTTTAGCTCAGACAACACATAGTTCTTTACAATTGAAATCTTATCCTGAATATTATATGGTTTAACATCTAACTCAATAAATCTATCAAGTAAAATAGGATCAACTTTAGATCTATCATTGTATGAAGTCATAATTATTAATCTATCAAGAGGGAAATCAATTCCTTGGAAAAATCTGTCTTGAAAAGACGAGTTCATATTTGGATCTGTTAAGTGAATTAAAATAGATGAAATTTCATTAGTTGATCCATGTTTTGCGCATGATTTGTCTAACTCATCCAAATATAATATACATCTGGTAGAACCTGCTTCTAGAATTTTTTTAATAATTAATCCAGGTTGAGCACCTGAATAAGTATAACCATGTCCATGTAAAAGTTCACCATCATTTTGTCCACCTAAAGTAATTTGAACAAATGGAATATCTAAAGCTTCAGAAAGAGTTTTAGCAATTAAAGTTTTACCAACACCAGGAGGACCATTTAAAGAAATAGCACATCCATTAGATTTTGGATTAGAAATCCATTTGGCAACTTGAAGAATTAGTTGTTCTTTTATTTTTTTATGTCCATATGTTTTAACAGTAAGTTTTTGTTCAATTTCTTTAAGATAATCAGCACATTCTAATGGATTAGAAGATGTAACTTTAAATAAGTTATCATTAGAATCTGGCCATGGGAAATTTAACAAAGTTTTAACATATAGAAATTGTTTATAGTAATCATTATTATTAAGCTTCATTTCATTTATTTTTTCAATTGCTAATGTTTTTACATTCATTGGCATATTTTTTAAAAGTAAAACTTGTTTTTTCAAATCAACATTTTCATATGTCATTTCATTTAACTTTTCTATTTCTTCTTTAAGGTTTATATTAATTTTTTTAAGTTTAATTTGAGATACAAAATTTAATGAAAAATACACAACATCGGAAATAAATAAATTATTAACTTTTTTATCTTTAAGAATTAAGAACAACATACCAGCAATATTAATTTGTTCATCACTTCCTAAAAGCAGGACTTTAATAATATTATATATATCGACTGGTTTATTAATTTTATTTGAAAATTCTTGCATAATATTTGAAAATGTTTTATTTGACAATTTAGTATATAATCCATATGCTTCAGATAACACACTTTCCCATTTTTGTTTTGAATAAACAATAATTTCTCCAATATCACAGTACTTAATATATTTGGATTTAAAACTAATCTCTTCGACTGATCCTTTAGATGAGAAAATATTTATAATGTCCTTCTTTTTTTCAAATATTTTTGGAAAAGATACTTGTGTCATAATTCTTGAACTTAAATTTAAATAATCATCAAAAAATACACCTTGACAAATATATTTGGCTCGTGGAGTATTAATAATTAAATCAAAATAAGGCAAAATAATTTCAATTGGTTGTGTTGAGTTAACACGAAAGAACATTTTTTCATTCATTATTTCATAAGAATCTTTAATAATTTTTTTATCTTCAGAAGTTATATTTACCTGATCAAGTTTAAATACTTTTAAAATTTTAAAATGTGAATTAATTATTTTAGGAACTGTTAAATCAATATTATTAAATTTAATAAAATTATCAAGTGATGGAAATCCAACAAGCCCAATTAACTCTTCAATAGCCTCTGAAACATGAGTTTCCAAAGGATATAATACATCATATGGAATTGGACTTGGTATTCCTTCTTTAATATATTTTGTTTCAATTAAATCATAAAGCTCTTGAAAGTTATTTTCATATTTTTTTAGCAAACTAATATATTCAACTCCAGATGTAAAATCAGGTTCAGAATACTTAAAAATAATACTATTATAGTTTATATTAATACTTTTTGATAACTCATATATTTGATTAATAAAAACATTTTTGTCAGTAGTAGTAATAAAGTATCTTTTAAAAATATCATATGTATGAGATTGAAAATCAGTTAGCAAATCATATATTTGCAAATAATTACGTTTTAAACAAAAAATTTTAAAATCATTCACGATCATTACGTTAATAAATTATAGTTATAAAATAATTATAATTTAAAAACCTAAATCATTTATCTTTCTAGCTTGGATTTTTTTTTAATATTTTTTTAGCAAGCTATTAGCATTTTTATTTATAAATTGCTAGTATAAAGATATTATTTTTTGCAATTTTAACAAAAACTAGAAATTTTTATAGTATTTTCTATAGAATAGAACTTTTGTATAAAAAAATATTTAGATTTGAATTAATTTCATTAAAAAATATATTAAATTTTTTTTAGCAAAAAAATACTATAGAAAAAACAAAAAAATTAATTATTTTATTCGTTCAAATATTTAAAAATATATTAATGAATAATAGTATATATAATGAGTAACGATAACCAAGCAGAAGTTGTTGATGGCGAACAAAAGAGAAACAGATCTTTCAAAGTAAAACTTTCCGAAGACGGTCAATCATATGGTAGATATAACGGTGACTCACCTTACCAAGCTGCTAACAAAGCTTTATCTGAAATTATTAGAAATAAGGTAAAGAGTGAAGAAGCTGTTGATGGAAAACTTACTTTCTGGTTAATTGAATCAACCAAGGGATCTTCTAAGAGAGTTCACCAATATGAAGGTGAAAGAATTAAGCTTGCTGAACCTGTCAAGTACAAGGTTGGTGAAAATGAAATTGTTAAGGAATATAAGAACATTCTTAAGAAGATTAAGAAGGCTGATCAAGTTGAAGTAGTTGCAACCAAGAAGGCTGGAGGAGCTAAATCCACCAAGAAAACTGCTAAAAAGGCTACCAAGAAGACTACTAAAGTAGCTGCCGCCAAAACTACTAAGGCTGCTGCCAAGACTACTAAGGCTGCTGCTAAGACTACCAAGGCTGCTGCCAAGTCTACCAAGGCAACTGCTAAGACTACTAAAGCCGCTGCCAAATCTACCAAGGCAACTGCTAAAACTACCAAAGCAACTGCTAAAAAGGCCAAGGCTGTAAATAATGAAGTTTAAATTACAAATTTAAACAAACCTTCGGGAAGTTTAAATTACAAATTTAAACAAACAAATTTAATATAATAATTAAATTATATTAAATTTACATACAGATAGGTAAGTGATCATAATTACCAATAGTCGAGTTCATTTCAGCTCTATTTTGATAAAATATAGGGAGTATAGAGGCATAAGTATTAATTTTACCACTAAGTGTAAGGTTAGCGACCACATGATCGATAGGAACATTAAGAGGATGTTTAATATGTTCCAAGACAATAGATGCGCCTTTTCTTGAAAAAGCAATTGCATGATGACATAAAGTTCTTCTAGTTTTAACAATATAGTTATTTAAGGGGGTATGATTTGCACAGTCATCCCAACATCTTCCAAAATACAACACATCCCAATCATAAGGAAGTGAATGAATACATTTGGTCATATAATCTTTTACAAATTCAAGTTTAAGACCAACATTTTTATAAAATTCATTAGTAAAAGGGATATTATCATCTTCAAGCATTAACATATTTTTTGTATTTGATTCAATAAATTTTTTAAGTACAGCTTCTTGAGACAATGCACATGCAATTTCTCCAATTTTTAAATTGTAAACATTATTATATTTAAGATCTTTTTTAAGAATAGCATTAAATATAGTTGGATTAATTTCAAATGATTTACAAAATTTCTTTACATGATCAACACGTTCAGGAATAGTTATAATTTGTCTAAATTCAAATAGTTCTTCAAGCCAGTCTTTAGTAGGTTTATCTGGAATAGATGGTTTAACTTGTTCAGCAAACCCTTCATTAATTTTTTTATTTAGTTTATATCCAAGAAGAAAAATAATATAAAGTAATAATGCATAAAATATTTTCATTTTATATTTAGCAAAGATTAAATATTTTATTCATAATAAAAACATTCAGCCTGTATTGGGTAAAAAATTGCAGCCCATGCTCTTTCAAAATAATGTCCTGCTTCGGGATTTGAATGTGTATCTAAATATTTAAGTAAATTTTCATAATATTCTTTTGGATGAGATAAAATATGAGATTTATGTACAGAAAATATTCCATGAAATGAAATAAAATTTGTTCTAATTCTTCCAAAATTATGTTTATACCATGCGCCAAATGGTCTAATTGGACATAGTTGAAGTTTAACTTCGGGATTTAGTTTTCTATTTTCAGGATTATTACATGCATATGCAGTTAAATTAAAATCATAAATATTATTTGCAATATCAGGTAGTTTATATCCTAAAAGTACTGTATTTTTTGTTTGAATTGTTTTTTCAATTATAAATTTTGTTTTAGCTTCTTTATCTTCATCTAAACAAGATCCAGGTAAAAATATGGTTATATCAGGAAGATTTGAATAATTTTCAATAATATAATATATATATGTATGATCACATCTACCAACATTTGGAAGTTCTTGAACTTGTATTCTACTTTCATTATATTCCTCATTTAAAGCAGGTCCCTTATTATAACATTTTATTTTAAACTGATTAAATGGACTTGAATTAAACCAATCAATAGATTCATTATAGCGAGCAACAACTAATTGTATTTCAGGTTCAAGTTCAGATTTAAAACCTTCAGTAAAATTATAGCTATTTACAAGTATAATTAAACATATAAATCCAATAATCCAATATATTAAATTACTCATAATTTAATATAAAATAAGAAATTAAATTTTTTAATCAGAGAAATTTTCTTTTACATATACACATAACTCATTAATTAAAGTAATTTGATCTAATTCTAAACTTAGAATTCTATCTATTTGTTCAAGTAAATATTTTTCACCTTCAGAAGTTAATTCAAAATCCTTAATATTTGTTTTAAGATATTCAACTAATTCATCTAAATCTGATTTTGTATATGTTTTTTGTTCTAGTTCTTCTACTTGTTTTTGTTCTTGATCTTCTTGTATTACAATTGAGTTAAGCATATTTTTAATATTTGCAATAGAAGAACATTCTGTTTTTTTCTTAAGATCAATTTCATCAAAAACTTCTTTATAGTTAGCAATTTCAGCATCATCTTTAACTATATTAGTATCATCTAATGTTTCAAGTTTTTTAGTTTGATTTTGCGCAAGAACTTGAGAGCTATCTTGAATAATAAATATATCATATTTATCTATTAAAAATTCTTTTAACTTTATTAACATTTCAATATATTGTTCTATTTCAGATGTATCCATTGTAAATGATGGATCACAAACACTATTTTGATATTCAATATCATTTATAATTGCACATTTTGACAAAAGATTTACATTTATTCTATATCGTGAAACTATATATGGATTTGATAAAGCATTTAATACTTTAGCTAAATCAGATCTAATTATAGATATAACATTTTCTTCAAGTTTAAGTTCTAAATTAAAATTAATTTGATAAGAAATTTTGTCAATAAAATTAATTAATTGGTAATAGTTAGCTACTAATTTTTTATATTGGTTTTCATTAGCTTTACCATTTTGGTATTTTTCAATTAGTTCATTAATTTGTCCTTCTGTTAATTTGGAATCAGTTGCTTCAATACAAATACTAGATTCAGTCCATCCTCTTTTATCACGTGCAGTAACAGAAATAATACCATTTGAATCAACTCTAATGCTAACAAATATAACAGGTTTATTAGGAGGGAGATCAACTAAAGTAAATTTTCCAATAAAAGAACAGTTTGACTTAAATGAACTTTCACCTTGATAAATACAAATATCAACAGATTTTTGTTCAGGATCTTCTGTTGTAAATTGTTTTGTTTTTGTTATTGGGATAGGTGTGTTGCGATCTAATATTTTAATAACCATTCCATCCCCATCTTCAATACCAATACTTAAAGGTAGTTTTTCGATTAAGACAATACCATCATCTCTTGAATTATAATATCCATATGCTGCAGCGCCAAGTGAAACAGCAATATCTTCGTAAAGTAAAAATGTTTGATTATCTATTTTTAAACTAATTTTATCAATCTGTTTATTAAACCATTCACTTACTAAAGTTCTAAAATATGGTATTTTAAAAGAACCACCAACTAAAATAATTTCATCAATAGATTCTTTTGTTAGTTTAGCAGCTGCAAGTACTTGTTCAATTGTCCAGATCATTTTTTGAGAAAATGTTTTTTCAAGTTGAGAACAAAATTTTTTATATTTGTAAGTAAAAGTTTTACTTAACTCATTTGAATAATATTTAACATCAAGCTGATTTGATAACTGGATTTTAATTTCATCTGCAATATTTAACTTAGTATTAATATCAATTGAATTTAAAGAAATATCTTGATCAAATAAAGTACCATAAACTAATTTTGTTATATCAATACCACCAAAATTATTATCTCCATAAATACCAAGTACTTCACAAACTAAATCTTCATCTTTTGCTTTTGCAATATCAATAACTGTTAGGTCAAGTGTGCCTGCACCAAAATCTATAACAAGAATTTTTTTATTAAATGTTTCTTCATATAAAATTTTATTATGATATAAATAAGCAAAAGAAGCAGCAGTTGGTTCATTTAAAAGCTTAATTAAAGGTAGATTAGCTAATTGAATTGCAGATAATGTAATTTGTCTTTGTACTTCATTAAAATATGCTGGAATAGTAACAATACAACTCCATCCATAATTACCAAACCTGTTAACAATAATTAATTTAATTTTATTAAGTAGCAAATAAATAATTTCTTCAAGATGGTAAGTTTTTCCATTAGAATCTTGACATAATATTTTACCATTAGATTCAATTATATTATAATTAAGAATTTGTTTTAAATTAGTTGTTTCTAAATCTCCTATTTTATGACCAATTAATCTTTTAAAATTGTGAAATATATTTTTATTAGAATTTATATGTGATTTATTAATTTCATTACCAATTAACACACCTTCAGATTCAATTGAAACAATAGATGGAATTGTTGGGGATAAAGGAAATAAAGGATCTGTTAATATTTCAATTTTCCCATCATCAGTAATAAAACTAACACAACAATTTGATGTACCTAAATCAATTCCTATAATAATTTCTTTCATCTTTATACTTAATTTTGTTTTTAAAACTTTAAAAACAAACTTAATTTGAAAATTCTTCAATATAAATATCATTATTTATTATTTTTTTCTTTTTTTGTTGTTGAATAGGTTCAATAGGTTCTATTGGTACATCAAGTTCAACTTCAGATAGCAAATGTTTTAATTCATAAAGATCTGCAAGTTTTTTTTTTAAACCCAAATGTAACTTATCTAAAATTTGTTTAATTTCTGTAAAATTATTTGAATCATTTTCAGAAGAAACTTTTGTTATATTTATAATATGATCATTATATGCAACTCCAATAGATTTATCAATTTGATTTAAAATAATTTGTTTAGATTTAAAAGACCATTTGTTAGTATCATCTTTTTCAAAAATTAATATACTATATTTAAGAACAAAATTTAAAAATTTATTAAATGAAATATCAATTTTGCATTTTTCAGAAATATGAGCAACAAGAGGATTATCTGGAGGACATAAACTACTAATATTTTTTAAAGTAAATTTAACCATTAAGTTAATGTAATTTAATAATTTAAAAGTATATATATAATTTTAAATATTAATTTCAATTATAAATTAAATAATATCTTCTAAATTTTTTAGAAGCTCATTAAATTTTGCCTTTTCATCTTTTAATAAATCAGCCGAATCTATTTGTAACTGTTTTAATTCATTATGAGTTTTTTGTTCTTGTGTTGATAAATTAACTCCAAGATCTGCTTGTATTTTCATAATATCTTGCATTGCAGCTTCCCTTATTTTTCTATTTTTTTCTTCAATTTCTTTAATTTCAGTTTGTCTAGAAGCAAATTCAGTAACATAACCAGTTCTAATTGCTTGAAAATCGGGTTTTTCAAATTCAATAACAAAATCTTCAGCTTTAGAAACATCCATTAAAAATTGTTGTCCAGTTATACCTTTCCATAACTCTTTTTTGTATTCAATAGTATCTTTTTGAAAGTCTTGAGTACTACTTTTTTTTTCAGAAAATTTAGAATTAACATCTGGATTATATTTTTTTACAAACACATTTTTATCCATAATTATATAAAATAATTAGTTAAATTATATTTAAATCTTAACGAACTATTTATTATTATTAATAAAATGAATTTATATTCTATACTTGAAATTGACTCTAATGCTACACAAGATGATATTAAAAAAGCCTATAAAAAATTAGCTCTTAAATATCATCCTGATAAAAATTCTGATCCATCAGCTCCAGAAAAGTTTCATTCAATAGCAATGGCATATGAAATTCTTTCAGATCCAGAACAAAGAGCTAAATATGATGCGATGAATCCAAAAAAAAAGCAGACAATATTTGATATGATAGGTCAAATGTTTCAAAAATTTAAAACTTCTGAAGAATTTTCTTCATTTGCTAAGAAAAATATTTTTGAAAATGAAGAAATCAAATCTGTGTTATTAACTGGTGATAAAGAAGTTTTAAGAGAATATGTATATAATAAAACAAATAACTATATAATGTCTGTTTTAGCTTCAAAGACTCAAACAACATCAACAGATGATGATTTACTATCTATTTTTATTCCTGAAAATCCCGATAAGAAAACATATGATATAATGCAAAAAGATAAAGTGTTATCACTTGAAACATCAATTCAAACTTTAACAAATACTAATGAACATATTTTAGAACTTTCAATTATTACAGATTTAGAAGAGATATATTTGGATAAAGTAAAAGAAGTAATTATTCAAAGACAAAGATTTAAAGACAAACAAATAACAATGGATGAGAAGAAATTTTTTATTCCTTTGGCAGATGATAAAATTTTATTGGAAAAAGAGGGTGATGATTATATAGATTCAAATGGTTTTTTACAAAGAGGAGATGTATTAATTAAAATAAAATCTGCCAAACATAAATATTTAAAAAGAGTAAATGATTATGATTTACTTTTAGTTTTACCAATAACTTTGTATGAATTATTTAAGGGTTTTGATAAAAGATTTAAGTATTTGGGTGATCAAGAAATAAAAATAAAATCCTCAAATCCCTTACAAGAATATAAATTTGATGGTGATAAAATAGTTATAACAATTGATAATAAAGGTATCCCATATATTTCTAATAGTACATCTAAGTTAAGAGGTAGTTTAATAGTATTTTTAGTTTTAAAAAAAGATGAACTTTTCTATAAGAAATTAAAAAAATATTTTCCATAGTTATATTAAATGGAACAAATAGAAATAAAATCCAATTATCAAATTAAAAAATATATTAAAAAAGAATGGGTTGATTTACTTGAATCAATTAACATAAAACAAATTGATATTACTCAAAAATCTTTTACTGTTCCAACTGTTAAACTATCAGTAGTTGATTTACTTGAAGAAAAATTTGGTGAAAGAAAAAACTTAGATAAAATAACATCTAGAAGTAAAAAAAATTTAGATGAATTAGTTGATTGCAATAAAATATTTAAAACTATTAACTCTAAAATAAAATTAGATATATTAGAAAAGGCATATTCAAATAATTTTATGCCTCTTTCAGTAATTGAATGGATAGAATTAAAAGGTTTGGTTGTTAACCAAATTAAATTTTTAAATATTAATTTGACAATAGTTGATGAAACTCCAATTCAAAATGATTTAATAAATCATATAATTAAAATTATTGTTTGGTTACTAAAAATTTCTTACAATCAATTACAACCAATTAATATATATATATTTTTATCTCCAGAAGAAAAACATATGGATACAGTTTGTTTAAATTCAAATAATCAAACCCATACACATGACCATTGTAGACTATCAAGAACAAATATAAATTCTGGAGCATCATGGGGTGGAAATTGGGTACAAATATTTAGACGTGAGGAAGTACTTAAAGTTCTTATTCATGAACTTGCCCATTACTTAGTACTAGATTTACAAAGTTATTCAGAAACAATAGATTCTTTTTGTTCTCATGTAAAAATGCACAAAGATTCAAATAAAATATTAGTTAATGAAGCTTATACAGAATTTTTAGCAATATATTTACATACAATGTATTTATCAGTACATAAGAGTTCTGGGATATGTCTATTTGACCAAGATATATTTTGGAATTTATATTTACAGGAAGAAAAATTTACTATTTATCAAATAAATAAAATATTTGCAAATTACTCGATCACAAGTATTGAATTTTTTTCAAAACCAAATAACTTTGTTCAATATACTAATGTAATCTCTTATTTTATTATTAAATATCTATTTTTTATTAATACAAAATATTTTCTAATCTTGTATGGAGATATACCACAAACTATTAATTTGATAAAATATTTACTTGCAAGATTCTTCAAGTTAAAAATACCTCAAGTTAAAATATCTTCAAGTCAGGATACTAGTTTAAAAATGTCTTTTGGAACTATAATTTAATTAATTAAATATATTTAATAAATTAAATCAATAAAACAAATTTCTTAAACTGAAGCAGTCTTAGCCTTTGACTTTGCCTTAGTCTTTACAGGCTCGGGTTCAGGCTCAGGTTCAGCTTCCTCTTCTTCCTCCTCTTCAGCAGCCTCTTCCTCCTCTTCACCATCTTCTTCAGCATCAGCCTTTGCCTTCTTATCCTTCTTGGGGAAAAGTCTGCAAACATAAGTTTGGAAATTAAAGAATCCAATCTCTTCATCATCCTCCATAGAAAATAGTTCCTTTACAGCAGCATCGGGATCAATAAATCTCTTGTTATCATTATCAGTTTCCTTGTAAAGATTTTGAGTTTTAATATAATCATAAACCATTCGAGTAACGATTGATCTAGGAATCATAGAATCAGCCTTTAAATCCTTCTCTTCAAGTTCCTTAGTCTTTTCTTCAGAGAACTTCTTCTTCTTTAATCCAGTAGTTACGAACTTGAAAAACTTCTCAGGAATAGGAGTGGGAGTTTCAAAACCAGCAGCCTTTCTATTAGGATCGGGATTAGCTCTCTTATTCTTTTTCTTGGCTTCCTTAGCAGTCTTTGAGTGAAATTTATCACCTTCCTTTTCAAGATAAGTAAGTCTAGAATATAACTTCTTAATTTGAATCATAATTTCCTTCTTTTCCTTTGCAACTTCTTCATAAGTTTCAAATTCAGACTTATTTTCAGCTACATCTTCTTCAGCAGCTTCAGGAACAGGTTCCTTCTCTTTAGCCTTAACATCAGCTTTAGCTTCAGCAGCCTTGGTTCCAGCCTTAGCCTTAGGAGCCTTGGTTTGAACCTCTTCTTGGACTTCTTCTTGAACCTCTTCGGTCTTAGCCTTGGTGTTCTTCTTGGAAGGAGTAGGAGCAACGGTTTCTTCGGTTTTTGAGTTCTTTGCCATTTGTTTTAAGTATACCCATATCTTTAAATCTGTTTTTCCAAAATATTAAAATTTCAATCTTTTTTGCAATAAAATACTATAGAATATGCGGCTATTTATACCTATTTAAAGTATTGGGCTATTTATAGTAGTATAATGAATATTAAGGCTAAAAAGGACATGGTTTTACCTAATTTATACGAATTTTTTAAAGAATCTGACCATATTAATAAAATGCTTCCTATTATAATGGGAGAGTCTAAAATATCTATTAGAGTACTAGATTATTTTATAACTAACTATTCGAAGACAAAAAAGGTCTATTATAAGATAGGAAAGGAGATATTTAATGTACATATGAATTATAAGGATCAGTTAGATGGTTATAGAAAAAAGCTTTTTGATCCATTTTGTAGAAACAAAAGAATACCATTTTATTATAATGAAACTCAATATGTTATAACAACAGTTGCACAACTAAATTTTTTTAGATGGGCAATTACAAACAAAGTATTAGATTATGTTGATGAAAATTTTACAGAAATTTATAAAGATATGCAAAGAAAGAAAGAGTTAATTGAATCAGATGCAGTAACAAGCAATGATATAACAATATCAACTATGTTAGCAAAGACACAGTCTGAATCATCACCAGCACAAAAAATAATATATTCAAGTGAAAAAATAGAAATAAGTTTTGATATTTAAACAATATTAATTACATTAGGAAGATAAGATTCTTTGCATGTAGAACAGATAGTACCATCATTAGAATTTTTTAAATAGCTAGAGACACATTTTTTATGAAATGAGTGTTTGCATGCATTAAAAGTAAAAACAAGTTGTTTGGCTTCAAAACATTCTTCACATAGCGAGCAAACAGTAGTAGAAGCGCATTTTTGTTTATTGGTTTTACCAAGATCACACATTTTTTCTCTACAAATATTAGTTAAATCTTTACTACTAATACATTTAATATCATGAATTTTATCTAACATATTATCTTGATTTATTTGGTCCATAATATATTTAAGTATTTCATCTTTTTCATCAATTAAATCTTTATCAATCTTAATTAAATAAGAATAAGACATATTATATATAATTATTGTATATAATATATTTTATTAACTATATTAAAAAAATTTTATATTGATCCAATAGAATCTGATAAATTTTTTATACTGATACTATCGGAGGAATTTTTATCTGAAAATAGATCATCTTTTGATTGTATTTTCTTCAAACCAAAAATATTTGTTAATTGTTCATTATAATCATTTTCTATGTTAACTACATTTTGCCCATCCATATAATGATTTACAGAGTTTGAATTTGTTTGTGGGGAAACAGAAGATATTGTTGAACTTTCAGATAAATTTTCAGCATCAGTATTATATACTGTATCTTTTTCAGAATCAGATGGTATCCAATCAATTTCTTCTATAATTTTATATTTTTGATCAATTTTAACAGGTTTAAGATAAAGACCAAACAAATCATTTGATATCCAAATAGCATAAACCTGAAAAATTGTTCTAATATCATGATTAAGTTTTAAATCTTCAATAGAAATATTTTCAGAATTAGCAGTAATATTTGTTCCTTCAGTTATTTTTAATTTAATTATACCATTTTCAAACATTCCTGCCTTAAACTCTACTGTATCAATATAATCATCATGAATATTTTTTATTAAAGATCTATATCTTACATTCTTATTAGAGGAATCAAACCATGTATTTCTATTTATCTTTGCATCTGTAATTATTTTGTTATCAAGTTCTTTAATGAATTCAATAAATGAAGACACATGAGATTTTTTTCTTCCGTACAAAGGTAAATTTAGCTCATAATACTTAGATTTTTTATTAAACCCAATCATATTTTTTAGCTCAGGTGATTGAATATATATTTTTTTTCCAGGTACACGATCATAAAGAAATATTGATTTTTTATTTGGACTATCTTGTTGAACTTCTGAATAAACAATTGAATCTAGATTAAAATCTTTTGGTAAATATGGTTTTAAATTAACAATTTCCATTAATTTAAATTAATATATTTTATTTATAATACTTTACGCATTAGATAAATTAATTTATTTAAACATTCTTTGACTTCTTAGTTTTAGGTTTAGTTTCAACAACCTCTTCTTTAGCAGCTGTCTTAGACTTTGATTTAGGCTTTACTTGAACTTCTTCCTCTTCTTCAGCCTCTTCTGCTGCCTCTTCTTCAGCTGCTTCCTCAACAGTTCCATAATCAATATGTTCAACTTCTTCTACCTCCTTCAGATCCATTTTAGTAATCTTCTTAGTAGTTTGCTTGAAGTCATCATCTTCATCATCAGAAATAAAAGGATCATCGGCAAGCTCTTGTTTTCCACCAGCCTTTTCAGCAGGTTCAGCTTCAACACAAATTACCTTCCAAGTTACACCATAAGATTTCTTTCCAGTCTTGTTATCCTTTTGCTTGGTAGCATAAAGTTTATTAGGAGTAAGAATATACTTGGCATATCCATTCCAGGTAATGTATTTAAGAGCATCATCAAGAACATTTACATCTTCAACAGGAATCTTTTCATCACCATTCTTATGTAAAATCTTAACAAGAACTTTGTTAGTTTGATATTCAAGTTCAAAGAAAGGTTTCATATAATCAGGTCTAGGACCCATCTTTTCTCTCTTCTCCTTCATAGCCTTCTTAGCCTTTGCCTTTTCTTCATCTTCTTCCTCATCGTCGTCATCATCCATTTCTTGAGGAGTACGAACAATAGGAACATAATCATAAGTTGCAGCAATCTTATCAGACCATCCTAAGACATCTCTCTTAAATTCTTCAGATGTAAAATACTCATCGAGTTCCTTCATCTTTACATAGAAATCAGCTTCTTCAGTGGTTTCCTTAGTAAAAGGAATTTTAAATCCCTTAGCTCTCTTAGAATCATCAGGATAAAAAGGTCCTTCCTTGGGAATACCTCCAGAAGTCATATGAATACGAGGAGTCTTCATATAGAGTTGTCCAGAACGTCCCTTATTCTTATATCTAATATAAGAAAGCTTTTGTGCAGGGATACGTTCATTATCTTCGGGCTTGGTAATGTCGAAATTCTCAACAAGAACCTTATTCCAAGAAACAGTGTTTGCGGTAGATTTAGCCATTGTTTATTTATGAGTATATTTATAAACAAATAATATCAAAATATTAATTTTTCAATTTTTTTTAGTAATTTTATAGTTCTATTTCTATTTGTGATACTGGGACAGTAGATTTATTACATGAAATAATTACATATTTACTTGAAAGGTCTATTCCAGAAGTAGTCATTAATGTATTAAGAATATTCATTAAATTTGATTTAGAATAACCATTCCATCCAGGATTATGAATATTCTTAAGATAATCCCTTAGTTCTCCTTGAAAATCATAATATCTATATGATTTTTTTGCATGAGCAATTAATAAGTTTAAAATAGAAGTTTTTGTATATTTACATTTAGGATTTGCTCCAATTAATAAACAAAACTTTTCATTATATTTAACAGGGGCATAAGTTACCATTTGGATTTAGTTATATCAAATATAATTACATCCATTTCAATAAACTAATTTATGCAATTTTTTCGCAAAGCAGAATAATAGTCCATGACAATTTTTTATAAATAGCCTTTATACAGGAATATAGATATCATTAAGCTCTTCTTTACCTAATATATCATCTATTAAATTGAATTTAGAAAGTTCAACAAATTCTTTTTGTATCTTTGAACCTTTATATTCATCAAATTCAGAATTTTCAAGAACTTCATTGTCTAACATAACATCACATAATCCAGTTCCTCCTCTGAAAATCTTTCCTGCCATAATTCTTGATGAAACACTTCTCATAAAATCTGTCTCATTAAATACTGCAGCATTAATTAAAACCTCAATTGTCTTTTCAAATGATGCTCTAGCCAATGGATCTGTGTCTAATCTATTTAATCCAAATCTATCAATTGATGTTATTGATCCTGAATGTGTCATTAAATCACAAACAACTGACACGTGATGGAAATTAATTGCTGACCCACCATTTGCAAATGTTCCATCTACTTCTTTAACAAGAGCTGCTCTTGCTGCCTCAATACCATATAATTTATAAATAACATCAGTACTATTACATACTGTCTTATTTTGATCTATATAAGGTATTTGTCTTAACTTTTGTAAATTAATTCCCTCGGTATAAATAACATACTCTTTGGCAGTTGAAGCTTCTTCATCTGGATTTGCGAATGAAAGATTTGCATCATGTTGAATTGAATCAATTTTAGTAATTAGTTCATCACCTTTAAGATTAAATTTATTAATAATAATATCTTGAAGATCAGGAAGAGTTTTATTGTCAATATTTGAAAGTTCAAATCTAACATGAACCATAGGTGTAGTTGAATTTGAATAATTTGACATTATACATCCATGAATAATCTTTCCAATAAAATCTTTTACATTTTTCTTAACATTTGTCATATCTGAAAATTTATTTTCCCAGAACTGAACAAATCTTGATTTAATATCAAGCATATTAATATCATAATCAAGTAATGCTTCTCTTGACAAATGAATTCTAAATAACCAAGCCATTGTACCTAAATCTCCTGATGATTTTTGACCATTTATGTAAAATATACTCTTGGTATCTATTGCATCTTGTTCAGAATATGAATTAGTTGGATCATATATTATATCAAGTTTTCTAACTAAATCTTTCATAATTGTATATCTAAGTGATGCAGCAATTTTATTTACTATTGTCTTGTCATTTGAAAACTCGGGCTTCATATACACAAACATATATGGCTGTTGAATTTCTTTAGTATATGATAATAGTTCTCTAATTCTTGGTGTACCTTGAAGACCAGCAACACCAGAACCTGATTTGTGGAAAGATGATAAAGTCATTTGAGTAAGAGGTTCACCCATACTTTGTGCAGCAACAATTCCAACCATTTCACCAGGTTGAATAAGTGTTCTATTAAATAGCTGAATAATTTCTGTAACAACCATATCAAATTTAACTTTATTAAATCCATATTCTAATATACATCTCTTTGGTCCAATATATTCCATTAGAGCAAGTCTAAATAAGAACTTATATTTTGATTCTATTTCTGCTTTCAAAGGATTCTTTTCAGCTGATTTATAATATATAAGAGGAGTTGATTCATGGGATAAAATGTGTTCAATTTGTTCTAACACATAAAAAGGTGAAAGAGGAGTTTCATCAGCATTATAAAAGTTTTTAATATCATTAATAATACGTGTATAGTTTACTGGTTGAAAATAGAATTCAAGCAAATTTGAATAGTTAACACGTGCTTTTAATTGATATTGTCTCATTAAATCTCTAAATTCTTTAAGATCAGAATAAAATTTTTCATTTGCTTTTACAAAATCAGATTTTTCTTTAGAGCTAATATGTTTATTTTTAACTAACTCATTAATTTGTTCATTATCAAATAAATACTTTTCTTTAAGTTTTGTTATACCCATTGTTAAAGTATGAAGTGGAACACGCTTTTGCATAGTTTGATCAAGTTGATTATCTCCATAAATCATTTGAAGAATAACATTGTTTGATGTTCTAACAGTTCCATCATATGTAACCATAATGTCTTCCATTGCTTTAATCATTTTTCTTTGTTGATAACCAGTTTCAGCAGTTTTAACTGCAGTGTTAATAATACCTTCTCTACCAGATTGATGATAATACCAAAATTCATAAGGTTCCATACCATCATTATAAGAGTTTTTAATAAATCCTCTTGCTGCTGCTGTATCATCATTATATGTAAAGTGAGGAAGAGTTCTTCCATTAACTGTTTTTTCAATACGTTTAAATTTTAAAACGTCTTGTCCTTTACCTGCTAAAATTGCACCAATATTATCACCTGAACCTTTTGCTTTTGAATCAATCATAACAAAAAAGTTATTAGATGAATTAGTACTTTTCATTGCAAGTTTACCAACATCTGGCTTAACAGTTTGTAAATTAGAGAATAAACTTTTCTCAAATGTTTCAGGATCTAAAAGATCAGGATTATTTTCAATTTCTGTTAATAAATGTGCAGCTTCTAGCTCTTTCTTATACATCATATCAACAATTTGTTGTTTAAATTCTTTAGTTGGAATAGAATCTTTGTATCCAACAGTAAATCCCTTGTGAAGTAAGAAAACTTCAGCAAGACGTTGTGCATTATCAATAAAAACCTTTGTTTTTTTAGGTCCATATCTATCCCAAATAAATGTGATTAACTTGTCTGTAAGAACTGAACCCTTAACAGTTCCTTGAAGAAGTTCCCCATTATTAATATCCAAAGTCTTTTTTCCATCTGAATACTCAGCATAGTTAATCATTTCTGGAATAATGTATGAAAATAGTTGATGTGTATTTACATTTTTCTTTTGAATCTTGGTTGGGTCAAAATCATACAAATACATTGCCATATTCATTGCTTCATGCCAATCAACATCTACCTTTTTCTCTGTAAGTAAATAAACTCCAGCTGGAGTATCCTGTTTAAATTGAATAATTGGTGTTGAAGATGTTGGAGAAATAATTTGTTTCTTAACATCTGCAATATAGGATAATTCCATTTGAGATTGGATATTTTGGGGCAAAAACAAATTCATCTCATCACCGTCGAAGTCAGCGTTGTAGGGTTTAGTTACGTTAACGTTCAATCTGAAAGTTGAAAGTTTATCATTTGGAATAATTTTAATATAGTGACACATCATAGAAGGTCTATGGAGAGAAGGTTGACGATTGAATAAGACAGGATCTCTGTTTAACAAATGTCTCTCAACTATATCCCCATAGTGTAATTTAATATCTTTCTTTCTATACTTTAAATCAATTGGATATCTTTTACCATTTGATAAACTTTTTGCTGGCCAAACATAATTTGCTCCTGGCCATTTGTCTCTCCCATTACGAACAAATTTAGTTAACTTTTCAATATTAAATGGTGTGACTCTTTCAGGGATAGTTAAACCCATTGCAATTTTAATAGGTACACCAAGCTCATCCAAACCAATATTAGGATCTGATGAGATGACAGAACGGGCACAAAAATTAGTTCTTTTACCTTCTAAATTACTTCTTAAACGTCCTTGTTTACCTTGTAGTCTTTCAGAAATAGATTTAATTGGTCTTCCTCCAGATTTTTGTTCTGATTTTGGCAAACTAACTGAATCATTGTTAAAGTATACTGCAATATGGTATTGTAACAGTTGTAAATGATCCATCACAAACTTTGTTTCTTCACCTGATCCTTGTCTATCCATCTCTTTTCTTATTCTAATACATTGTTTAATAATATCTGCTATCTTTTTTGTTAAATCATCTTCCGCCGATCCTGATGATAAATAATCTGCTTTAACAGATGGTCTAATAGGAATAGGAGGAACAATAAAGTTTTTAATGATAAAATTTTCAGGTCTCATTGAAGATGGATCAAAACCAAGAAGTCTACAATCAGAATCCGAAATATTTCTTAAAATATCATATGCTTGTGATGCATATATTGTATCTTTCTGTTTTCTTTTTACAAAATCACCATCTGCACCTTGTACTCCAACACCAGTTCCAGCACCATCACCTGCTCCATCACCATCTCCATCTGTTCCACCAATTGTATATTCTGCAATTAACTTAATTGAACCAGATTCTTTAGTTTCTTTTTTAATTTTTGGAACAGGTGCGTTACAATTAGGACATGAAGTAGTGTTTGAAACAAACTTCTTAATTTCTGCATTTCTTAACTTGTTAAATTTATTTTTTAAAATTAGCTCTATTTCTTTTGATTCAGGAGGAATTAATAGTTTAGAACATTTAAGGCAAACACATGATAACACTGATTTACAATGATCAAGAAGTCCAAAATTAAATACTGGCATTGGTAACTCAGTATGTCCAATATGACCAGGACATTCAGAAGAACTTTCAGCACATGTATCACATGGTCTATTTAAATCAGTTGTACCTAATCTACCATCAACAATTCCATTTTTAACAGGTTCATTATTATCATATGAATCAGGAATATTAATACCAAATGGCTCTTTACTAGCCACAGAGTACTTTTTAATCTCAGGATTTCCAAATACCGTAAATTCAATCCTATCTATTGGTATTACAAGTTGTGTATTGACATTTAGGTCATATGACATGTTTATATTAATATGTAATATAATTTTAAATAGAATATCTATTTTTCAATTATTTTTATAAATAATTAAATAGTAAATTATTTATAAATATGGATAAATATCATCAACTAAACTATTGTCTAGCTCTTGGTCTTTTGTCCAAGTTTTAAATTCCTTTCCATTCTTTAGTACTGTTAAACTATCTAATTTAATACCATTAAATTTTAACATATCAACAATTTTTGTTCCAGTTGCATATTTTTTATATAAAACTTTATCAGTTATTGAAACTTCTAATCCATTAATTAAAACAGTATATTTAATCATTAAAGATCTTGGTGGATTTATTTTTTCAGATGTTTCTCTAATTTGATTATGATATTTAATTAAATAAGGAATGTTAGTATTTAAAATAAAAATTTTATCAAATGTTTTTAAATGAACTTGATATTTTTTTTCTGTTAAATCATGAGTTAAAATTTTTGACATTAGATACCTAAAAGAAAAAGATATACTAACATCCTCAATTCCTCTAGGTCCATCAACTTTAACAGAGCTAAATGGTATAATCGAATACATAAATACTATAATATTAATAGCTAAATAATATATTTGAGATTTAACAAATTTTAGCAAATTCATAAAAAATTGATTTTTTAAATTATAAATATATAAAGAAATATTAGTTTAAATAACTAATAATGGAAAATACAGAAATTGCTGAAAATTGTGTTGACCTAGGTGAAAAATACCAATTTAATAATGCATGGGATATTTGGTATCATCATAGTTTAAATGATTGGAGTGTTGGAGGATATAGAAATATTGACATGACAATTTCTAATATTAAGAATTTTTGGGATTTTCATAACAATATTGACTGTGTTGGAGGAATAAATAATTTACATTTTTTCATGATGAGAAAAGGTATTACTCCAATTTATGAAGATACTAAAAATAGAAATGGTGGTTGTTGGTCTATTTTAGTTCCAATTAGTGAATCGTATAGTGTTTGGGAAAAAATAGCAGTTGGGTTATGTGGTGAAACACTTATAAAAGATAGTTCATTAATAACTGGACTTTCAATTAATCAAAAATCAAATGTTGCAGTAATTAAAATTTGGAATAATGATAGAACAAAAAATGATCCTTCAGTTCTTCCATCATTTCTTAAGAAATATGGAAATATTATTTATCAAAAACACAAGTTAGATTTTTAAATTGAAAATATTTATTATATTAATTTATTAATTTTAATTATTATTAAATTAAATTTTGTTCATTTAAACTTTTTAAAATTAAATATACTGCCAAACTTATTAATCCATGAAGAACAAAAGATGAACTATTAGATGTTGCAAGTAGTGTGGATTCAAGTAATCCAATATGTATAAGAACATTTGTTACAGTTGAATTGGGAATTTTGGCAATTAAATAAATAGAATATAATTTAATTACAAGTTCTAAATTTAGAACTGATGTTTCCCAATTAAATCCATTTATTGGTTTGAATGATGATTCAAAATGTGCAACTGGATATGTTGGGACAAGATTTTCTAAAAATACTCTTATAAATAAACAACACAAGTAAGTAAAAAGATATATTTTAAATAGTTCAATAGTATACATTCGAATTTTATACTATTGGTATAGAAATTATTTTTTTTTATACAAAATAATAAAAATTATAACTATAAATCCCATACAGTCAATCACATTAGGTAAACCTAATTGAAATAGGAAGTTATCAATTAATTTAAATAAATTAAATATTTGAGGATCTTGATGTTTATGTTGAAATATTTGCTTTTGATAGTATTTTGGTAAAATTTTGTTTGTAACCATCTTACCACTTTCAACTGCACCTTCCATTGACCAAACTTCAATTGATGTATTGGTATGAGATCCACCTAAATATAAATTTGAAAACTCTGTTTCAACTTCTGATCTTGCTTTTTGATTGTAAATATTTGTTACCCATTTTTTATTAGACTGGATTAGTTGAGATGTGGAAGAATCTTTATTCCATTCATACCATATTTCAGTATATATTATGTCAGATTCAACAAGTTCAAAACCATTAGATTCAAATATTAGTTTTTGTAAACTTTTTGATCTTAAAATTTGGTGTACAATTTCTCTAACAAGTTGATCTTTTGTTAAATAATAGCCCTTGATATTAAATATCTTACCAATTCTATATAGCTCTAAAATTGTACCAGACCATAAAGATTGTATTTGATTATTACCTGATAGCTTGGTATCTGCGATCCATGATTGTTCTTGTGGATATAATGTAATATTAAATTCAGAATCTGGGAAAATAAATGCAATATCACGTTGTGGAAATTTAATTTTCTTACCAAAGCCTAATCTAAAAGAAACCTGTCTAGAATCTGTCTTATAATTAAGAGATTTAAATTTATTCTCTAAACTAGTTAAACCTGAACGTGCAAAGATTTCTTGGGTAGCAAATGGATTTACACATAGTACATATTCATCACCAACAGCTACTTCTCCATTAGTTAATACACACCCAGTTATTTTATTATTTGACCAATTAATTTTTTCTAATCCAACACCTTTGATAATTTTAACACCTTGACGTACAAGGTAGTTTTCCCAATGATCAAACCATGCTTCATTAGTTGGTGCATTCATCACATGCCATTTTTCGTTAGCTTGAGTTGAATATTTGTGTGGATGTGTATGAGTTTGTTTGTATATTGGATTGTTAATGGTGTATATACTCAAAGGTTTAAAATAATGAGCAAAAGATGCATCCTTTTTTTCCATTCCATAACCAGGCCCACAAATAAAATCTAACAAATATCTTTGAGCATCTAATGTTAATTTATTTTTAAAAAGATTAGTTACCTTTGTTTTAAAATATTCATCCCTTCTTAAATCACTACATAGGTATTTAACTAGTAAATAACCAAGTACAATATAGTCTGTCAAACCTAAAGTTGATTTATAACTTGATACTTCATCTCTTGTAATATAAAATGTAATTGGAATTGTTAAATTATCATAAACAGATTTGTCTGAACTATGGGTTAGAGGAATTCTTTTCATTATATCAAATGTATTTGCATAAAAAGGTGCATAACCTCTCCATGAATGTTCTGATGGAATGAAATTTTCTTCTCTTCTTGATCTAGCCATTCCTCCAAGTATTTTATCTTGTTCAATAACTGTTACATTAAATCCTTTTTCAACAAGTTCATGTGCAACTGTTAAACCTGCAATTCCTCCACCAAATATAACTATATTTTTATTTGCCATTTATTCTAAAATTAGATATTTATTTTTAGAATAAAATAAATTAATTTTCGTCATCTTCTTCAGAATCACTATCATCTTCTAGAGCATTATCAGTATTACAAGTTGAAAGTACTAGTAACACATGACCTAAATTTGCAACTTGATATTTAATAATTAAAGGGAAGTTATTCTTCAAATAAAGTTCTACACATCCACACAATGTTTGGCATTTAGAAAATAAAGATAAATTCTTTAAATCATATGTACCCTTAACAATTATTTCTTCATTCTCTTCCATATTTTTAATAATTTGTACTCCTTCAGTTGCATCAGTAAGAGTAATTTCACCATCTGCAAAATCACCTTTTGAAGAAAATACAATCGTATTTTGTATTTCTTTAGTATTAATAAATTTGATATTTATTTTATCAGATAAATTTGAAGAATCTCTAATAATCTTGTGGAAATCATCTGACAGAATAATTGATTTAAATGGAAATTGTGTAGTTGGAAGATGAATACCCTCATCAGGTAATTCAAGTAACTTCAAATTGTATCTTGATCTAATATTAGTATCACCATTTTCAAATACAAATGTTAATTCATTTTTATCATGTTCATTTAGCATTAGAGTAGTTACATCATTATTTCTACCCATTTTCATAATAGTATTGAAAGATTTCATATTTACACCAATTTGAATTTCATTTGCACCATTAGGTGGATTTATATAAAATTTATCAAATGATGAAGCAGGTATTTTTACCTTGATAAGGACTGCTGATCTTGGATTATATGCAACAATAGACATCCCTCCTGAATCTGGAACACCAGGAGTTGGTTTAATCCATTTGATATTTATATCTTTAAGAGCCTCTTTAAGTGCTTCTACTATTAATTTTAATGCATTAGTTTGACAAGTTGAAGCTTCTAAAATAATACCCTCTGGAGGAGGATTAAAATTAGTATCAGTTACTTTTATAATGTTTGTATCAGGAGCCTCTTGTTTAGTTCTCATTCGTTTATATTTAATATATAAATATTTAACTTTAAATATTTAAATATCAATTTTTTTCTTTGGGAATAAAAATATCTCTAAATATTATATACCATGAAATCATACATATTAGTAAATCCACATATTGAAGGCTCTGTTGATACTAAGTTTAAAACTAAAAATTCTGAAGAAGCTGCTAATTTAGCATATGAATCAATTTCAAAATATTTTTCAAATAACTTACCTAAATTCTCATTTACTTTACAAAAAGCTGGATCTAACCAATTTTATCACTTTGAGGTTAGTGAGAAAATTAATAAAAATGACAAAGTTAAATATCAAATTAAAGCTAATAAATCTATTTCTAACGTTCAAGGATTAGAAAAATTTATTGAAGCCAATCAAGAAAAACTTGCCGGTGGTAAAGATAAATCTAAAAAATATAGATTTGATGAAGACTCTTCTGACTCTTCTAGCTCTTCTGAATCATCTGATGATGACTATTACTATTATTATAAACCAGTAAACAGATCTCTTCCTATAACTTACTGGTCTTATTATCCTTATGTTTATCCTTTGAAGAAATTTTATGTTCCAACTTTTGTTCCTACTATCTCCCCTTATGTTTATATTAGTCTTTCTAACGAATAAGCTCCATATATATTGAATTCATATAATCTAGTTCAATTCCTTGGTCTGTATTTTTATATGCCCATTCTAAAAATTTTTGTGGAAGATCATAATCATTCCCATCTAAAATTTCTACTGGTGACTGCCAATACATATATTCTTTTATGACATTTTCATACATTTCTAACATCCCATCCTCAAATTCTACTGTTTTTAATGATAAATTATATGAATCTAATAAATCAATTATATAATACTTAACATGTAATAATTTATCTTCTGTATCTGCATTTTCATATAATCTAAAAACTTCTTTAGGAATATCTTTTACTAAAATTTCCTGCTCATCATCATCTGAAGAATAATAATCTGAATCCATATTGTTTATTTTCTTATTGCTACTTAAATATATTATTGTATATTTAAATAGTTTTATTTTCGTGAATTTGAATAAATAAAATTATAAAAACTATTTTTATTTGAAGGATTAATTAATAATTTATCACCATCATACATACTATGTCTTGCACAATAATCAACTAACTCACAAAAAATATTATTTGCATCATTTCGTCTTGTTTTCTCATCTATCTTTACTTGAGATGCTGAATTTGAATAAAATTTTCTAACTTCACTTGCTGTATAGTAATATTTTGAGTCAAGTTTTGGTATATGTGCATCTGTGGGATAAACTACAACCCGTTCATCTAACCATTGATTAATTTCGTTCATTACTTTGTTATATTAACTCCCTTTTAAATATCTTTTTGTGATTTTACGCGTTTTGTTGTTTTCTTTGTTGATTTTTTACCTGTATCCTTTTTTAAACTTATTGTTTCTTTTAGTGGGGCATCTTCTATTATTTCTTGAGTAAATTTATATGCTTGTCCAGCATCTCCCAAAACTCGTGTTAGTACTTTAAGAATATTTTCTTCAGAAGGTTTTGATCGTGTCTCTTTAACTTCTTTACGTAAAACAACATTTGAATCAGACGCTTTTATAATTTCTTTCTTTGTCTTATCCATAAATCCTAAAATATAAGTTTCATACTGCTTCTTTTCCATTTTTATATCTTTCATTCTATCTGATAACTCTTTTGTTGTTTCATCTAATTCTAACCAATTTTTTAGTAACTCTCTTAATTCATCTAATTCATCTGCTGATAAAATAACATCTTGTTCTTCTTGAACTTGTACCTGGACTTCATCTTGATCCTGATCTTTAGCAAAATTTGTTGTTTTACTATCAACAAACTGTTCAGGACTAGATGAAGAACTAGACTCAGATTCAGTTTCAGGCTGAGGTTCTGGTTTAGATTTGGTTTTAGCCTTTGGTTTAGGTTTGGGAGTTATTTTTTGTTCTGGTTCTGATTCAGAGCTAGAGTTATTATTGTTATTATCATCATATTCAAACATACCTATAATATAAATTAATATCAAATTTATATTAAATTAAACTTATTAAATACATAAACCTCTCAAGTTGTTATCAGGTTCATAAGAGGAGTTATTCCAAGGACTAACAGGGAATTTGGGATTAGCAATATTTCCTCTAATATCATAAGAAGGATTCTTTCTTGTTGATCCAATAGTATCAACACCAGTCTTGAAAATAGCATCAGCTAATAGGTTAGCATCGTCAATTCTAGTACCAACGGAAGGGGTTTCAAACCAGTTTTCAGATTTTTTAGGAAGTAAATCATCAGAAATTAAGGGGGTTTTTTGAGGAGGAGCTTGGGATAAGAATTTAGCTAAAGCAGGATCGGAAGTATTAATACCCAAATTATAGCCTTGACCATAGTCAGCAGCATATCCAACATTAGTGGTTGATGAAGAAAATCCAGCAGCACTTGGTAAACCCTTAAGATTAGAGTTGTAAAGATCCGAAAGTTGAGATTGCATTTGTGAGGTAACAGGAGAAGGTCCGGGAGTAGCTACAGGTTGACCACTAGTTACAGCAGTTTGAACGACGGAAGTATCAGGTGAAGGAGTTGGTGCTTGGTCAAAACCTTCATAATCCATCTCTTCACTTTCAGTAAAATCATCATTATAACTTTTAGGAGATCTATAGTGTTTTTTTCCAGATTTGCCAGTGTTTAAATTCATAATTAAAAAAACAACTATTCCAATTGCAATGAGTAGAATTAAGTTATTATCGAGCATTTAATATATAGTTTATTTAGATAAAAAATATAGGAAAGAAAAATTTAAAATATTTATAAAAAAAATATGTGATAATAAATTATATATTGGATGTCTAATAATATTATCCTTTTTTATAAAAAAAATAGAGATATTTTTGAACAAATGCTTGCCGACAATCTTGTTAATCCCAAATCACTTCTTCAAGAAAATGACCAGGGTGAAACTGTACTTCATCACCTAATTAATTCTCATGATAATAAATGTGTACAAAATGTACTCAACTTTGTTAAAAAAAACTTTTCTACTACTGAAACACAAAAATTTATAGATGCACAAGACAAATCTGGTGATACTGCTTTCCATCTAGCTATTAGAAATAATGATTTTGAAACTGCTACTTTACTTGATATTTTGGGAGCAAATAAAAAAATTCCAAACTCTCGTAATGAAATTATTGAAGAAACTGACTCAACCGATTATACTGACTCTGCAAAAGAAATTAAATGTGGTGAACCTAATAAAATGGATGAATTATTCAATAAAATGATAAGACCAAATAATAGATATAATTCTGAAGCATATTCTGACTCTGATTTACCTGACACTTTAGATGATATTGTAACAGAAAAACCAAAAATGAAGGTTAAAGTTACTAAAAAATTATTGTCTGAAACTGAACTAGATGATATTGTTTTAACAGAAGAAGAACCTAAACCTAAAAAGGGCTTTATTGAAAATTTCTTTTCTAAATTAGGATTTGGATCAAACTCACCCAAACAACATGGTGGTAATAATGAACCTGAAACAAATATTTCTGAAAATAGTTCTTCATCCCAACCAACTTCTGAATTTCTTAAATATATTAGTGAAAAAATTAATCAAGCAGGTGGAAAGGGATGTTCTGAGTCTGAGGATAAATTAAGTGTTTCATCTTTTGACTCTATTAGTTCATCAGAAAGTTTTGATTCTCATGTATTACTTGGAGGTAGAAAAACTAAAAAAGCTAAAAAAACCAAAAAAGCTAAAAAATCTAAAATGTCAAGAACTGCTACTCAATCTGAAGATATTCATACAGAAGTTATTAAAATGATTCAAGACTTGGGTTATTCTTTAGATGAAGCAAAAACTATTAAAGCCGCACTTTATAGTTATACTAAACAACAACATCCTGAGCTTTCAAATTATGAACGTGCTGTTAAAATGAGATCATATACTACTCAACAACATATTGCTAATTTAGATATTGAATCTGTTAAGCAAGCTCTTGCTGCACACTATGCAACTAAAGCTCCTAAACCTGAGAAGAATTAATAGAATTAACTAACCATAACAAACCAAAAGTTTTATTTTTTTCCATAAACCAAATTGAATCTAAAGTAATTGTAATATTTAATTTAGATTTATAATTAATTTCATACAAACTTGTTTGAGAATTAACAATAAATTTTCCTTTAGATTGAGGAACGCGTGTTTTTAATAAAGGGTTAAATCCTGCTCTTGATTTTATATTTGTAACCCATGTCCAAGAAGAATATTTTGGATTTGATGTTAAAACCAAATCTTTAAATTCCTGTTCAAGCTGAGATAAAATTGTAAGAGTTGGTTGATCTATTTCCCAGTTTATATAAAATGTATGATAAAATTCTTCTAAACCAAACGGAGAAATAATTTCTTCAAATTCTAGATTTAAATTTGTTCTTTTATTTTTAATCAGTTGATAAATTTTATAATTTGATTCTGATACTTTTACTATATCAATATTTTCTAAATTCATATAATAAAAATTATTAGATATTTTTTAAATATGTTAATAAATCTTCTTTTGTTCTATCACCAGAATATTTTTGCATTTGTCCATTAGAAAATACTAAAATTGTTGGAAATCCTGGAATTGAATTTAACACATCAGCTGGCAATTCCTGTTCTTCACACATTGTAAATGTAACATTTGAAAGAGGAGAACTATTTACTAAATCAATGTACCATTCTTTTACCTGAGGACAATGACTACACCAATTTGCATAACATAAAAGTACTGAAACATTAGTAGGTGGTATTTCTTCATATTTTTCTACTTTGGCATGTTTAACAGCTTTAGTAGATTTGGCAGGTTTGATAGGTTTGTTTAATTTATTTGATTTTTTATATACATACACATACCAAAGTAAACCACTTGTTATTAATATTATTACTGCAAATATTAAAAGTTTATACATATATAATAAGCTAATAAATAATTTTTTTTTCTCTTAGTTTAAATTAAATTATGTGGGAAACTTTAAAAAAACAACTTATTGAAAAATTTATAAATGAAGTTAAATCAAAACACACATGGGAAACTCTAAAACAATATATTGATGATGATACACTTGACCAATTTATAATCACACCTATTTTAAGTAAAATAAATAATCATCTTAACAAATATTTAATGTTATTTATTGCTGTTAATGTTGTTATTATGATTTTAATTTTAACAAATATATTTATAACAGTTTACTATAAAAAATAATAAAATTATTTATAACAGTTTACTATAAAAAATAAACTACACATATATTATAATGGATATTTTCTATACTAATCTATTTATATTAGTTGTCTTATTAATTATATTTTTTAATAAACAAGATTTGATGGGCATGCCAAGTCTTTCAAATAAATTCTTTATACTTTTAATTTTAATTTTACTGAATGTATTAGTAACTATATATAGATATAATAAAAAATCAAAACCAATCAAAGCATATCAAATTGTTAAAATATCTATTTTTAATGGATTTGTTGGAACATTTGGATATATATTGTTTTCAGATTTATCCCAGGTTGAAAAATTAGCTATTTCTAAAAATACTAATATTCAAGCAATACTGTACAGTTTATTTATTTGTATTTTAATTGCTATATTTAATGAAAAATTGGAATAAAATATTTTTCTTATATTTATTTATAGTAATGGAAAAATCTTTAATCACATATATTGGATTAGTATTAGTTCTATCTGTTGTATGGAATTTTTTACCTAAAGAAAACATGCCTATTAAAGATGTTTATCTTTTTATAGGTTTTGGTCTTATTATTCTTTTTATTTATAACAACTATATATCTATACCTAAAAAAGAACATTTTAAATTAAAATCTAAAGCTAAAAAAGAACATTTTGATACTACACCTGCACCTGTTGTTTCTACCCCTGCACCTGTTTCTACCCCTGCACCTGTTGTTTCTACCCCTGCACCTGTTATATCTACTCCTTCACCTGTTGCTGTAGTTGCAAAACCTTTGCCTAGTACTTCTATTTTAGCACCTGGTGCTGTAAATTTATCACAAGATCAAATTAAAAATTTACCTCAATCAGATAAAGATCAGCTTATTCAGGCTTATTTATTAGATCTTTACAAAGTAACAATTCCAGGAGTAACAAAACCAGGAGTAACAAGTCAACAAACTAATGTTCTAACAGAATCAGAAATAGTTTATTATGTTGGATTATTTGTTTCGAATGCATCAGATTCAGCAAAAATGACAAAAATTCGTGAAAATATTACACAAATTGGAAAAGTTGATGCTGTAAGATCTGCAACTCTTTTTAAACTTTTAAATTTAACTCAAATTAATCCAGATTTAAGTGTTAAAATTGCAGCAACTGCTCCACTCAAACTAATTGATATTGTAAATGCAATGGAAGCATCAATTGATTTAACTAATTTTATTACAACAGGATCATCAAAAAATGTAGAATTAGATTTAATTAAAATGTTACAAAATAAGATAGCATCATTAGAAAAATCAATTACAGTTAAATCAGATCCTACTGCAATTCCTCCAGCACTTGCAGAAATATTGTCATCAAATAAATATGTTGATTCAAAGGGTATGATAAAGGATATTTTGTATGGAGATCTTAAATATACAACTCAATTAACACCAGGTCAAATGCAACCCTTGGGATCTTATGATCAAACATTAAATAATAAATGGGATAATGCATATACACTATTAAATACAGATAAATGGAGACCTCCTTTAGGTAAAACACCAATATGTAAACAAGAAAAGGTATGTCCAGTTTGTCCATCATTAACATCAGGATATCCATTATCAGTGATGGATTTTGATAAATCAAGATATGTTATGGGTCCAGATGGTATTTCTATGGATTATGTTAACCAACTAAATAATCCATTTAAAAATTAAATTATAAAATAATATCTTGCATTATTTTATAATGGTTAAATTAAATAAATCATCCAAAACAATAATAGATTCTGGTAAAGATATAATGGATAGTTTTGATAGTTTAAAAAAAGAAATGAAAACAGAACATTTTGCAGCTAATCCATTTAAGGAAATTGAAAAGTTTTTTAAGCAGATTGAAAAGTTTTTTAAAAAAATTAAAGAAGCTTTTACATTTACACAAAAAAAACTTACTGCAATTATTTTAACAATTGTATTTCCATTTTTTGGACAACTTATTGCTAGAATAATGTATTTGAATGGGTCACTTGATAAATCATGGTTGTTACTTTTTGCAATTCCACCTCTTACTATTATTCCAGCACTTATGATGATGTTTGGACTTATTAAAAAGGGAAAAGGTGGTAAACCATATGATTTTTATATTTTATTTCCAATTCTTGTTACTATACTTTCTGATATTTTTCTTAAAAAATATATTATTCCATATAAATATCCATTTGTTAAACTTATTTTAATTTTTATAAGTGTGTATGGTGTATTCTGGTTTAAATCAAAAAAAATATGTAAAAAACATTCAGCACCAGCATCAAAAATTATTTCCGATACTTTATCCACATATGTTTTAATTGGTATTGCTGGTATTATATTAAAATATATCCCAGTAATTGGAGTTGGTATTAAGATAATGACAAAAATGATACCCTATTCTCATTATTTAATTGATGGATTATCAATATTTGCAATTTATGTTATAGTTAATATGATTAATGGATCAGACAGAAAATTTTGTACTAAAGCAGGCAGTACAAAAATGATTATTGGATTGTCAATTTTAAGTATAATTTTAGCTTTACCTAAAAAAAAAATTAATATTTAAAATATAAAAATTATATAGTTTATTTTTTCTAATTAATATATATAGAATAATGAAATCTCATTCAAGTAAAAAAACTACACCTATACCTTCATCTATTTATAATCCCAATGATAATGTTAAAATGTATATAACAAATAACCTCCTTTTATTTTTTCCTATATTCACCTACATTATTTTTAACTTTTTTAAGGAAAACTTCTTTGAAGGTTACTCTATCAAATTTATCGAACTCTTTCATATGATTATTAGTACTGTTTTAGTTTTCACTCTTACTATGAAAAATCATTGTGGTGCAAATTATGATCCTACTAATGGATTCTTTCAACAACCAGTTAAATATGCACTTGGATTACTATTTATTGTTAATTTATTTAATATTTTTAATCCATGCAAGCAATATATGACCTTTGCACAATCTAATATTTTCTTTTTATTAGTTTTATTTATTACTTTTAATGGTATGAACTATTATTTTAATAAACGCAAAGATGAATTCTGTTCTGAATCTGACACTAAAGTAATGTCTCTATTTCTACTATTGTTAAATGTTGCATTAATTTATATTGCCAAATAAATATTCTAACAATTGAGTTTAAATTTGTCTTTTTTATATAAACAAATATGTTAATATAAAAATGTTTGATATTAAAAATTTATCTTTAAAGGATTGGATTATTGGAGGGCTTGTTCTTCTAATTATTGCTCTTGGATATAAATACTTTACTGCTAATTCTGAAATTAAAAAACTTTCTACTGAAATTGAAACTTTAAAAAAAAAACTTGAAGCTGGTTCTACAGCTAAACTTATTAATTTAGAATCTGTTATTTCTAGTTCAGACTCAGATTCTGATTCAGATCCAGAACCTACTAATTATCAAAGTAATAAAACAATAGAAACATTTAATAATAATAAAAGCTGCGATGGTGATATTTGTTGGATAAGTGGAAGAAATGCAAAGAATCAAGTACAAACACATCAACAAGTTCAAAATCAACAAGTTCAAAATCAACAAGTTCAAAACCAACAAGTTCAAAACCAACAAGTTCAAAATCAACAAGTCCAAAACCAACAAGTTCAACAAGTCCAAAATCAACAAGTCCAACAAGTTCAAAATCAACAAATTCAAAATCAAATTTATAAACAAGTACAAGAACAAAGACAAGTACAAGAACTAGTACAGGCACAAGAACCAAGACCACTACCAATAAATGTCCAACAAATGCTTCCACCAATTCAACAAGAAGATTTAGATATGATGAAAGATATTACATCCTTTTTAACAATGGCAGATTGTGTTGAAGCTGAAGTTGATGCAATAGTAGGAAATAATATTTATATTCCAGTTGATTTGAAGCAGTTAGTTAATCAAATTTATGAATCACCAGAAACAGCTGAGGAGGAATGTAAATTTAATCCAGTTATTTTAGATTCAAATGATGTTATTAATGTTAAACCTGATCAAATTGAATCAAATATAGAATTAGAACCAAAATCAAATATTCCAGATTTTATTAATATACCATTAACTCTTGGTCTAGATATGCAACCTAATCAATGTATTCCAGAAACAAATGTTATTAGTGAGGCACATATTGTTAGCGAAGTATCCGAAAAACATTTAGATCAAAATGATTCAGTTGAGCAATCAGATACAGAAAAAGTTAAATCAATGAAAATTAATGATTTAAAAAATTTAGCAAAAAAATTAAATATAAAGTTAACTGAACATTCCAGGCCTAAAAATAGGGATCAGTTAATTGCTGAAATAAATAAATGTCAAAGTGTAAATTCACAAAAAAATATCTAAATAAATTATATAATATGAATTGTGACAATAAATTTTCCACATGCTGCGGATGCCCTGCAATTACTGGCAATACTCGTGAATTTACTAACTGGACTAATTCTAAATTATATAATTTAGAAACAATGAAAAAGGCAAAAATAACTAATGCTAATGATTATAGAGCTTCATTGCAATCAAATGCAGAAAGTATTATGAAAAATACTGTAAATGATTTTGATTCTAACTTTAAATGCAAAAATAATGGCAATAATGTTTTTTATTTAGACTCTAGCAATTATAATTCTTACTATGATAAAATTAATGAAATTACCAATAAATCTGATGTTATTTACTATAATAAAAATAACCAAATTGGTTTACCTGTTGATTTAATCACTCCTAATATGTCTCTTTCATCTATTTCTTTTGCTCCTTTAGTTCCTAAAACAAATAGTTGGAATTAAACTGTTTTAAGATCTTGTATTTCTTTTTTTAAATCTTCTATTTCTTTTTTTAATTCATGCATACCATTAATTAGTAATGGTATGAGATATGTGTATTTTAATGTTAAATAACCTTGGTTATCTGCTTGAACTGCTTGGGGTAAAACTTTTTGAACTTCTTGTGCTAAAAGCCCAACATGTTGTTTTGATAAATCTGTAATAAAATTAAATTCATAACCACTTATTTCACTTATTTTATCTAAAGAGTTTTGTATTGGTACAATATTTGTTTTTAATCTTTCATCTGATTTATGTGACCATACACCATCTTTATAATGTAGTATAGCATCTGTATTTGGATCTTTTGGATTATGTGATATAACAAAACTATTATCACTTGAATCAATGTATATTGAAGCAAATTTAATACCTAAAGACCCATTTGTTGATATATCTGATTCTGCATTTATTTTACCTTGAACTGACAAATTTGAATTTGCTGATATGTCTGAGTTTGATATTACTTTCCCAGCTACAAATAATTCCCCATTAAGAGATGTATCTTTTTGCACATATAAATTTGAAT